>ERZ507371.25-NODE-25-length-130717-cov-13.632_pt1 | contig 130717 bp, 127 predicted proteins | sample MGYA00513950_ERZ507371 | MGnify/ENA metagenome assembly ERZ507371
GCCAGCGGAGCCAGGCAGTTGGTGGTGCAGGAAGCGTTGGAAACGATGTCCTGGCCTTCGTATTTGTCAAAGTTAGCACCTTTAACAAACATCGGAGTGTTGTCTTTGGACGGGCCAGTCAGAACGACTTTTTTCGCGCCAGCGGTGATGTGCTTACGAGCGGTTTCGTCGGTCAGGAAGATACCGGTTGCTTCAGCAACAACGTCAACACCCACTTCGTCCCACTTCAGGTTAGCCGGGTCACGCTCAGCGGTAACACGGATTTTTTTACCGTTAACGATCAGATGACCGTCTTTCACTTCAACGGTACCGTTGAAACGGCCGTGAGTGGAGTCATACTTCAGCATGTAAGCCATGTAGTCAGCGTCTAACAGGTCGTTGATTGCAACGATCTCGATGTCAGAACGTTCCTGAGCAGCACGGAAAACAATGCGACCGATACGGCCAAAACCGTTGATACCTACTTTGATAGTCATATATTCCACCAGCTATTTGTTAGTGAATAAAAGGTTGCCTGTAAAATTACAAAAACCTTACGCAGCGTCAAGCGGAATCGTGTCAATCATTGCGACAAATCAATCCGGAGCATGCCTTTGCACGGTTGATTTATCCCACTTTCCCTTTGAGCCCAATTCCATATGGGGGCTGCGCCCGGAATTTTAAAGGTCATTTGAGATAAAAATGTGATATTCATCACAATTGTGTGGCTGCCTTTTGGCGTCGCCTAAGTTTAGAACAAAAGTGCACGCTTCATTGTTAATATTTTGTTAGAATTAAGCCGAAAAAGTTGTCCTTTCACAGCGAGAAGCAAGCCAATGTCGAATAAACCCTCTTCGGACGAGCTCAAAAAAAATTTGAGCGAGATGCAGTTTTACGTGACGCAGAATCACGGTACTGAACCGCCGTTCACCGGGCGGCTACTCCACAACAAACGCGATGGCGTCTACCACTGCCTGGTATGCGACGCGCCGCTGTTTAACTCGCAATCCAAGTATGATTCAGGCTGCGGTTGGCCGAGCTTTTATGAGCCGGTAAGCGATGACGCTATTCGCTATCTTAACGATTACTCCCACGGTATGCAGCGCACGGAAATTCGCTGCGGAAACTGCGATGCTCACCTTGGACACGTCTTCCCGGATGGCCCGCAGCCTACCGGTGAACGTTTTTGTGTTAATTCGGCCTCTTTAAGCTTCACCAATGATGAAAATGGTGAGCAAACCAAGGGTTGAAAAAACGATTCAGCAAATTATTCCAACACGGGGCGGGAGAACGATGGAAATTGAACGGATTATCGACGGCATGACGCCGGAAGTGTATCAGCGTCTGGCGACGGCGGTGGAGCTGGGAAAATGGCCCGACGGCGTGGCGTTAACAGCCGAGCAGAAAGAGAACTGTCTGCAGCTGGTGATGCTCTGGCAGGCCCGATATAACGTAGACGCGCAGCATATGACCATCGACACCAACGGACAGATGGTGATGAAGAGTAAACAGCAGTTGAAAGTGGACTTCGGTATTTCGCCGCAACCTATCGCGACGTTTAAATCCTGAGCCTGAACGGCCCGGCCAATTGAACGCCGGGCTTAGCGTCAGCTGAGCGTTATTTCTTGTTCATCATCGCTTTTAGATCGGCGAAAGGGTTATATTTCGCTTCGCCGACGCTTTTCTGCGCATCTTCGCCGGCCACCACCGTTGAACCATACTGATCGGCCTCGGTGTATTTTGAGTGTTCATGATCGTGGCAGTAGAGGCACAGCATCTCCCAGTTGCTACCATCTTCCGGGTTATTGGAGTGGTCGTGGTCGATATGATGTACCGTCAGTTCACGCAGATTCGAATAGACAAACTCACGCGAGCAGCGTCCGCAGACCCAGGGGAAGAGCTTCAGCGCTTTTTCGCGATATCCGACTTCCAGACGGGCGTAGTTTTTCGGGATATAAGCCATAATACCCATGCCTTCTGTTGCAAATGAAAAGCTGCGCCGGAGCTGGCGCAGCGGAATGTGCTTATCATAACCTATTGTGCAGGCGGTGACATCGCGCAGATCAGCGTTTGATCCCCAGGGATTCGGCCAGCTGTTTCGCTAGCTGGTTTTGATCATCGGCGCCGTACTCCCAAAACATCGCGCCTCCCAGTCCTTTGCTCTTGATATAGTCGGCTTTGATCGCCACCGAACGCGGGTTCTCATAGGAGAGGGCAAAGAGCGCTTTACCGTCGGAGGAAGTTACCGACAGCCACGGCACTTTCGCTTCATCATCCCAATGCTGAGTAAAGCGCTTCTGCGGATCGTTGATGAACTTCGCCACGATATCGTTATATTTCACGTAGGTATCTTTTGACAGATCGACGCCTAGCGTTTTGAACAGCTCGACCTGCTGCGGCTCAAAATAAGGCTGCGTTGCCGGATTTTTCTGCGCATCCGGTTTGCTCCAGTCAATGCCCGGCTCGACGGCGCGTTTCGGTACCCGCCCATAGAAACCAATCCCCAGGTTCATCTGGCTGGGCTTCAAACCCGCCGCAAGATAGTTGTTGACCACGAAATCAGCGCTGTACTTATCCGCTTCTGCGACCGTCGGCCATTGAGAGGAGTCGTACAGGTTGGAATTGAAGTACTGGGTGCCGTAAGCCATGTCGTAGGTCATCAGGTTGATGTAGTCGAGCGAGGGGGCTATCGCTTTGACATCCACCCAGCTCTTCGGACTCTCCGCGTTAGCGCCCACGGCGATGGTCACCAGTTTTTTATTGCCCACCGCCGCGCGCAGCTCTTTCAGCAGGGCGGTAAAATTATCGCGATCGGCCGGTTGGCTGTCGACCAGTCCCCATGCGCCGTTGACCGGATACTCCCAGTCCAGATCGATACCATCAAGACCATATTTTTCAATGATCTCCTGCGCCGACTGAATAAACAGCGCTCGGGTTTCTTTTGTCGCCGCCGCGCCGGAGAATCCTCTCGCTCCCCAGCCGCCGACGGAAAGCAAAACTTTCAGGTTCGGATTCTGCTGGCGCAGATGCGGGATTTTCTGCAAATCAGCCTGCACTTTTGGCGACAGCCAGATTTGATGCAGCCTGCCGGGGTCTTTCAGGGCCGCGTTGGTTTCACCTTTTTCGTCGTTATAGATCAGACCAAACGAGTAGTTGAGATGGGTAATCTGCCGGACGTCAAGTTTATCGATATTGCCGCCAGGTCCGGCAGTGACGTCGCCGCCGCCGTTAAAGTAGCCGACGGACATCAGGGTATTAGCAGAAGCGACGCTCGCGCAGAGCAGGGGTAAAGCTGCCAGTAAAGGCAAAAGTTTCATAGCAAATCCTCTTTGACAGAAAAGTGACTTAGTAAAACAAACACGCCACGGAAATGGCGTGGCGAAAAAACAGCTCGTGCAGGCTAGCATCTTCCATTGCCCAAAACTGCGAAGGGGTTCACGCTGCATCAGCGAAGCCGCGCCATGCCAACGCCATAAGCTTTCCTTCACATCTCTCTCCGCCATCCATTTTGCCGTATTTGTGATCTGAGTTGTGAAATGCAGATCAATATCTGTGTTTTAAAGATTTAATGTTGACCTTAAAGATTTCGTGGTTAAGTATTGCTCCCACTGATGCAAAACCACAAACAAAGGAAGACGCAATGAAAGCATTGGCAAGATTTGGTAAGGCCTTTGGCGGCTATAAGATGATTGATGTTCCGGAACCGGTCTGCGGTCCGGATGATGTGGTGATTGAAATCAAGGCGGCAGCCATTTGCGGCGCGGATATGAAGCACTACAACGTCGATAGCGGATCCGACCAATTCAACTCCATTCGCGGCCACGAATTTGCCGGTGAAATCGTCCGGGTCGGCGAAAAGGTTAAGGACTGGAAAGTGGGCCAGCGGGTGGTTTCTGATAATAGCGGGCACGTCTGCGGCGTGTGTCCGGCCTGCGAACAAGGTGATTTTCTGTGTTGTACAGAAAAAGTTAATTTAGGTCTTGATAACAATACCTGGGGCGGCGGCTTTTCGAAATACTGCCTGGTGCCGGGGGAGATCCTCAAAATTCATCGCCACGCGCTGTGGGAAATCCCGCCGGGCGTTGATTACGAAGAAGCGGCGGTGCTGGATCCTATCTGTAACGCCTATAAATCTATCGCTCAACAATCCAAATTTCTCCCCGGTCAGGACGTGGTGGTCTTCGGTACCGGTCCGTTAGGGCTCTTTGCCGTACAGATGGCGCGCATCATGGGGGCCGTCAATATCGTGATGGTCGGGCTGGAAGAGGACGTCGCGGTGCGTTTCCCCATCGCTAAAGCGTTGGGCGCGACGGCGGTGGTCAACGGTTCGAGCGAAGATGTGGTTGCGCGCTGTCAGGAAATTTGCGGCAAAGATAATCTCGGTCTGGTTATCGAATGTTCAGGCGCCAACATTGCCCTCAAACAGTCTATCGAAATGCTGCGCCCCAACGGTGAAGTGGTCCGCGTGGGGATGGGCTTCAAACCGCTGGATTTCTCCATCAACGACATCACTGCCTGGAACAAAAGCATCATCGGCCATATGGCTTACGACTCCACCTCCTGGCGCAACGCCATTCGCCTGCTCGCCAGCGGCGCGATCAAAGTCAAACCAATGATTACTCATCGCATTGGCCTGTCGCAGTGGCGCGAAGGTTTTGATGCCATGGTCGATAAAACCGCGATTAAGGTCATCATGACTTACGACTTTGATGAATAACCCATTTATTAAAGGAAGGTTCCCGGATGGAACAGATAGCAAAACCGCACTGCGGCGCCAGGCTCGATCGCCTGCCCGACTGCCGCTGGCACGCTTCAATGTTTGCCATGGTCGCTTTCGGATTACTTGTCTGCTGGAGTAATGCCGTAGGCGGGTTAATACTCGCGCAGCTAAAAGACCTGGGTTGGACCGATAATTCCACGACCGCTACGTTTTCTGCCATTACCACGGCGGGAATGTTTCTTGGCGCGCTCGGCGGCGGCATTATTGGCGATAAGATCGGGCGTAAAAATGCGTTCATCCTGTATGAAGCGATTCATATTATTGCCATGGTCATAGGGGCGTTTTCGCCGAATATGATCTTTCTGATTGCCTGTCGTTTTATCATGGGGGTAGGGTTAGGCGCGCTGCTGGTGACCTTATTTGCCGGATTCACCGAATATATGCCTGGCAGAAATCGCGGCACCTGGTCCAGTCGGGTCTCGTTTATCGGCAACTGGTCTTATCCGCTCTGTTCGCTGATTGCGATGGGATTAACGCCGTTAATCAGCGCGGAATGGAACTGGCGCGTACAGCTGCTGATCCCGGCGGTGCTGTCGCTAATTGCTACCGTTATTGCCTGGCGCAGTTTCCCTGAATCGCCCCGCTGGCTGGAGTCTCGCGGACGTTACGCGGAAGCGGAAAAGGTGATGCGGGCCATTGAAGAGAGGGTCGTGCAGCAAACCGGTAAGCCATTGCCGCCAGTGGTAATAGAAGATGATGGTAAAGCGCCGCGCGCGGTTCCTTATTCAGCCTTATTAACCGGCGTATTACTCAAGCGGGTTATTTTAGGCTCCTTCGTCCTGATTGCCATGAATGTCGTCCAGTATACCTTGATTAACTGGCTGCCGACGATATTTATGACACAGGGCATTAATCTGAAAGACTCGATCGTTTTAAACACCATGAGTATGTTCGGCGCGCCGTTTGGCATTTTCATCGCCATGCTGGTGATGGATAAAATACCGCGGAAAACTATGGGTGTGGGCTTATTGGTATTAATCGCCGTGCTGGGATATATCTATTCTCTGCAAACCAGTATGCTGCTCATCACGTTAATTGGCTTCTTCCTGATTACGTTTGTCTATATGTACGTTTGCTACGCCTCAGCGGTCTATGTGCCGGAAATATGGCCGACCGAAGCGAAGCTTCGTGGTTCAGGCCTGGCGAACGCGGTGGGGCGCATCAGCGGTATCGCCGCACCCTATGCGGTGGCGGTATTACTTAACGGCTATGGCGTAACCGGGGTATTTGTGCTGCTGGGGGCCGTCTCCATTATTGTTGCAGTCGCTATCGCCACAATCGGAATTGAAACTAAAGGCGTCTCTGTCGAAAGTCTCGGTATTGATGCCGTTACCAGCAAATAATATTGACGGAAAATAAAATGAATAATTCAAAAGCGATTTTAAAAACGCCGGGTATGATGAAAATCATCGCTACTGATATTCCGGTACCCAAAGAACATGAAGTGCTGATCAAAATTGAATACGTTGGTATTTGCGGTTCAGATGTTCACGGTTTCGAATCAGGTCCCTTTATTCCGCCGAAAGATCCCAATCAGGAAATTGGTCTGGGGCACGAATGCGCCGGTACGGTGGTCGCGGTGGGAAACCGCGTGAGCAAATTTAAACCCGGCGACCGGGTGAATATTGAACCCGGGGTGCCGTGCGGCCACTGCCGCTACTGTCTGGAGGGGAAATACAATATCTGCCCTGACGTTGATTTCATGGCCACGCAGCCAAATTATCGCGGCGCGTTAACCCACTACCTGTGCCATCCGGAGAGCTTCACCTATAAGCTGCCCGACAATATGGACACGATGGAAGGCGCGCTGGTGGAGCCTGCGGCGGTCGGCATGCATGCCGCAATGCTGGCGGACGTCAAGCCTGGCAAGAAAATCGTCATTCTTGGCGCAGGCTGTATTGGTTTAATGACCCTGCAGGCATGCCTTTGCCTGGGGGCTACCGATATCACGGTGGTTGATGTGCTGGAAAAACGCCTGGCCATGGCCGAACAGCTCGGGGCCAAAGTCGTTATCAACGGCGCAAAAGAGGACACCGTCGCGCGCTGCCAGCAGTTATCCGGCGACATGGGGGCTGATATCGTATTCGAAACCGCCGGTTCGGCCATCACCGTTAAGCAGGCACCGTATCTGGTCATGCGTGGAGGGAAAATCATGATCGTCGGTACGGTCCCCGGGGATTCGGCAATTAACTTCCTGAAAATTAACCGCGAAGTATCGATTCAGACCGTTTTCCGCTATGCCAACCGCTACCCGGTGACTATTGAAGCTATCTCCTCCGGCCGTTTCGATGTGAAGTCGATGGTGACGCACATTTACGACTACGAGGATGTTCAGCGCGCGTTTGAGGAATCTGTTAATAACAAACGCGAGATTATTAAAGGCGTTATTAGAGTTAACCATTAATTTATTAAAAAGGGAGAAACAACTATGCTGGCTGATATTAAATATTGGGAAAATGATGCGCAAAATAAACATTATGCCATTGCCCACTTTAACGTGTGGAATGCCGAAATGCTGATGGGCGTTATCGATGCCGCGGAAGAGTCAACATCGCCGGTGATTATCTCTTTCGGCACCGGATTTGTGGGCAATACCTCGTTTGAAGATTTTTCGCATATGATGGTTTCAATGGCCAAAAAGGCCTCGGTACCGGTGATTGCGCACTGGGACCACGGACGCAGCATGGAAATTATCCACAATGCGTGGGCCCATGGCATGAACTCCCTGATGCGCGACGCTTCCGCCTTTGATTTCGAAGAGAATATTCGTCTGACCAAAGAAGCGGTGGACTTCTTCCATCCGCTGGGCATTCCGATCGAAGCGGAGCTGGGACACGTGGGCAATGAAACGGTCTACGAAGAAGCGCTGGCGGGCTATCACTATACCGATCCGGATCAAGCGGCGGAATTCGTCGAGCGCACCGGCTGCGATTCCCTGGCGGTAGCGATTGGTAACCAGCACGGGGTCTATACCTCAGAGCCGAAACTCAACTTTGAGGTGGTGAAACGCGTGCGCGAGGCGGTATCCGTTCCGCTGGTACTGCACGGCGCATCCGGCATTAGCGACGCGGATATTAAGCAGGCTATTTCACTGGGTATTTCCAAAATTAACATTCATACCGAACTGTGCCAGGCGGCGATGGCGGCAGTGCAGGAGAACCAGAATCAACCGTTCCTGCACGTTGAGCGCGAAGTGCGCAAAGCGGTCAAAACGCGCGCGCTGGAGAAAATCAAACTGTTTGGCTCTGACGGTAAAGCGGAATGACAACATGGATAATATCGAGGTTATTTGTATAGGCGCGGCCATTGTTGATATTCCCCTGCAGCCGGTGAGCAAAAATATCTTTGATGTTGACTCATATCCCTTAGAACGCATCGCCATGACCACCGGGGGGGACGCAATTAACGAGGCAACCATTATTTCCCGACTCGGTCATCGAACGGCATTAATGAGTCGGGTAGGGGACGACGCGGCGGGACATTTTATTCTTGCACACTGTCGCCGGGAGAATATTGATATCCACAGCCTGAAGCAGGATGGCGAAATCGATACCTCCATTAATGTGGGGCTGGTCACCGCCGATGGCGAGCGTACTTTTGTGACTAACCGCAATGGTAGTCTGTGGAAGCTGAATATTAACGATGTGGACTTTGGCCGCTTTTCTCAGGCAAAACTGCTGTCGCTGGCGAGCATTTTTAATAGCCCGCTGCTCGATGGTAAAGCGTTAACGGAGATATTCACTCAGGCCAAAGCGCACGGGTTAATTATTTGCGCCGATATGATTAAGCCGCGGCTTAACGAAACTCTGAACGATATTCGCCAGGCGCTGAGCTACGTCGATTATCTGTTTCCCAATTATGCCGAGGCAAAACTGCTCACCGGCAAAGAGACGCTGGATGAGATCGCCGATAGCTTCCTGAACTGCGGGGTGAAAACGGTGGTTATTAAGACCGGCAAGCGAGGCTGCTTTATTAAGCGTGCCGATATGAAGCTGGAAGTGCCGGCGGTTTCAGGCATTACCGCCATCGACACCATTGGCGCAGGGGATAATTTTGCCTCGGGATTTATCTCCGCGCTGCTTGAAGGCAAACCGCTGCGCGAGTGCGCGTTGTTTGCTAACGCCACGGCGGCGATCTCGGTGCTGAGCGTAGGCGCCACGACGGGCGTGAAGAACAGAACGCTGGTTGAACAACTTCTCGACGAATATGAAGGGTAATAGCAGCAGATGAAAATGATTTCTTTAGGCAGTACGGATATCACGCTTTCCCGAATGGGATTAGGCACATGGGCCATTGGCGGCGGCCCGGCGTGGAACGGCGATCTCGATCTGCAGATATGTATCGACACCATTGTTGAGGCGCATCGCTGCGGGATCAATCTGATTGATACCGCGCCAGGCTACAACTTTGGCAACAGCGAAGTGATTGTTGGCCAGGCGCTTAAACAGCTGCCGCGCCGCGAAGTCGTTGTCGAAACCAAATGCGGTATCGTCTGGGAGCGCACGGGCAGCCTGTTTAATAAGGTGGGCGATCGCCAGCTGTATAAAAACCTGACGCCCGAGTCGATTCGCAAAGAGGTGGAGGCCAGCCTGCAAAGGCTGGGCATCGATACTATTGATATCTATATGACCCACTGGCAGTCGGTAGAGCCCTGCTTTACGCCAATTGCGGAGACCGTAGCCACACTGAACGCGCTTAAGAAAGAGGGGAAAATTCGCTCTATCGGCGCGGCGAACGTAGATGCCGGGCATATCAGAGAGTACCTCAAGCACGGCGAGCTGGATATCGTGCAGGCCAAGTACAGCATTCTTGACCGGGCGCTGGAGGCCGAGCTACTGCCGCTCTGTCAACAGAACGGCATTGTAGTGCAGGTCTACTCGCCGCTTGAGCAGGGGCTACTGACCGGGACTATCGGCCGTGATTATATTCCCAGCGGTGCGCGGGCCAATAAGGTCTGGTTCCAGCGGGAAAATATGCTGCGCGTGATTGATATGCTTGAGCAATGGCAGCCGCTATGCGAAAAATATCGCTGTACCATCCCCGCGCTGGCGCTGGCGTGGATATTAAAGCAAAGCGATCTCATTACCCTGCTGAGCGGCGCTACGGCGCCCGAGCAGGTGCGCGAGAATGTCGATGCGCTGAACATCGCTCTGACCGATGATGATTCATTATTGATGAGGCGAATGGCGGAAGCGCTGGATCCTAAATAAGAGATAAGACGCGGACCTCTGTTTCTGTGTAAAAGAGTATTAAATCTGTGATTCAGACAGGTTCTTTTGAAAATAAACATGGCCTGTGCGATACTAGAATCTTATTATGACTTTGCAGGAAACAGAGGTGTCATCGTGGCGGCAAAAGACAGGATTCAGGCCATAAAGCAAATGGTGGCTAATGATAAGAAAGTAGCGGTTTCTAATTTAAGCGCAATTTTTCAGGTCACTGAGGAAACCATCCGTCGCGATCTGGAAAAGCTCGAAGATGAAGGTTATTTGACCCGCACGTACGGCGGCGCTGTATTAAATACCAATGCTTTAGCTGACAATATTCATTTTTATAAACGCGCTAAATCTTTTTTAGAAGAGAAGCAGATCATTGCCCGCAATGCATTACCGTTTATAAAGAATAAAACCACCATGGCTGCCGACTCCAGCAGTACCGCGATGGAGTTATTAAAGCTGTTGAAAGAGAGAAACGATCTCACGCTGTTAACCAACTCGGCGGAAGCCTTTCATGAGCTGGCACAGTCTGAAATCAACGTGGTATCTACCGGCGGCGAGCTCAATAAGAATACGCTGTCGCTGCAGGGAAGGATCACTAAGGAAATTATTAGCCGCTATCATGTTGATATTATGGTGATGAGCTGCAAAGGGCTGGATATGCAGAGCGGGGCGCTGGACTCTAACGAAGCGGAAGCGGAAATTAAGAAAACCATGATCCGCCAGGCGACCGAAGTCGCTTTGCTGGTCGATCATTCAAAATTCGATCGCAAAGCATTCGTCCAGCTCGTGGATTTTAGCCATATTAATTACCTTATCACCAATAAGGCGCCGGGTGCACAGTGGATTGCATTTTGTAAAGAAAATAATATTCAACTTGTTTATTAACATTAAGATTGGCTGTATCGATATTATTTTAATTTGCACCTGGATAATGCCATAAAAATTTAATGATGATGGCTGGCGCGGCAAAAATGATTCTGCCGCGATGGCCATACTTTATATTTTAGCTGAATTTGAGGCATCCAGATGGAACAATGTGACCCTATCGGCGCAAGATTAGACCGCTTACCTTTATCGCGATTTCATTTTCGTATTTTTGGCATTATTAGTTTTAGTTTATTAATCACCGGTTTTCTCAGCTATTCCGGCAACGTGGTGCTGGCAAAGTTAGTCAGCAATGGCTGGTCAAATAACTATCTCAACGCCGCATTTACCTCGGCGCTGATGTTTGGCTACTTTATTGGTTCGTTGACCGGAGGTTTTATAGGCGATTATCTCGGGCGACGTAAAGCATTTCGCCTGAATTTACTGATCGTCGGGGTCTCTGCCTGTGCGGCAACCTTTGTGCCCAACATGTACTGGCTTATCTTTTTTCGCTGTCTGATGGGCTGCGGAATGGGGGCGCTGATTATGGTGGGCTATGCCTCCTTTACCGAATTTATTCCGCCCGCGGTACGTGGAAAATGGTCCGCCCGGCTCTCCTTTGTCGGCAATTGGTCGCCTATGCTATCGGCGGCAATTGGCGTCGTGGTGATTGCTTTTTTAAGCTGGCGGATGATGTTTCTGTTCGGCGGAGGAGCCATGCTGCTGGCCTGGTATCTGTCGGGAAGATACTTTATTGAATCTCCCCGCTGGCTGGCCGGAAAAGGGCAGCGCAGCGCCGCTGAAAAGCATCTCCAGCAGGTAGAGTCGCAAATCGAGAGAGAGAAAAACATCACCTTACCGGCCTGGCAAAGCGCGGATCAAACGGCGGATGTGTGTGTGGAAAGCGGCTCTTTCTGGCTGCTGTTTAAAGGCCAGATGCTGCGGCGCACGCTGGTGGCAATCACGGTGCTAATCGCCATGAATATTTCGCTCTATACCATTACGGTGTGGATCCCGACAATTTTCGTCAATTCGGGCATCGACGTGACGAAGTCAATCTTGATGACCGCGATTATTATGATTGGCGCGCCGGTGGGAATATTTATCGCCGCGCTGATTATCGACCGTTTTCCGCGGCGGTTATTTGGCTCATCGCTGCTGATTATTATTGCGGTGCTCGGCTACTTCTATTCGATTCAAACCGCAGAGTGGGCCATCTTAAGCTATGGCCTGGTGATGATCTTTTTCCTGTATATGTACGTCTGCTTTGCCTCGGCGGTGTACGTGCCGGAGCTGTGGCCAACGCATCTCCGGCTGCGCGGTTCAGGCTTTGTCAACGCGGTAGGGCGAATTGTCGCCGTCTTTACTCCCTACGGCGTCGCTGTCCTGCTGACCCGCTACGGCGCGATTACGGTTTTTATGGTGCTCGGGGTGATGCTGGTACTCTGTGCGCTGATCCTGTTCTGCTTTGGCATCGAAACGCGCAAGATATCGCTGGAGGAGATTTCAACGCTGGCCTGAGAAATGCGCCGACAGGGAAAATGCCTGTCGGCACCGGTTATGCGTGGGTTTCCAGCCAGTCGTCCAGGGTATAGAGGGTGGCGCCCGCGGCGGCCATCTCCATAAATGCCTGATTGCTGTCGTGCGGCTGAATATTCACCCCGCGGCAGCCGTCGGTAATGACGTTGACGTTATAGCCCAGATTGAGAGCGTCGAGCACGGTAAACTTGACGCAGTAGTCGGTGGCCAGACCCAGCACCGTGAGTTCGCGAATATCGCGCTCGCGCAGCCACGCATCAAGCTGCGTTTTCTGTCGGTGGCCGTTGTCGAAAAAGGCGCTGTAGCTATCTATGGCCGGATTTTCGCCTTTGTGGAAGACGGCGGCGATATGCTGCTGTTGGAGCAGCGGATGCAGAGCCGCGCCTTCGCTGTTTTGCACGCAGTGATCCGGCCAGAAAGTTTGCGCCAGGCCGTCGAGCTCGCCCTGGGTATAGGGTTCAACCTGATGCTGGCTGGCAAAGCTGCCGTGATTCGCCGGATGCCAGTCCTGGCTGGCTACCACCGTTTCGCCCCGCGTCAGGCTCCAGTCGATAAGCAGGTTGGCGACGTCAACCGTACTATCGCCCTGCGGGACCGCAAGTGCGCCACCGGCGCAGAAATCATTTTGTAGATCGACCAGTAGCAGCGCGCGCTGGGTCATGTGTTTCTCCTTACTCATCGGGGGTCAGTTCGCCGCGCAGGTTCTCCTGCATTGCGCGACGGATAGCCGCAACGTCCAGATCCTGACTCAATAAATAGTGTAGCTTGGTCAGCGTGGCTTCGACGGTCATATCAAAACCGCTAATCACCCCGGCCTGAGCCAGCGCGTTACCGGTGGCGTAACCGCCCATATTCACCTTGCCGGACATACACTGGGTCAGGTTAATCACCACGATACCGCGCTGGCTGGCTTTAGCCAGGACCTGAATAAATTCGCCGTTCTGCGGCGCGTTACCGACGCCATATGAGCGCAGGATCAGCGCTTTGACCGGCTGGCGCAGGAAATTGCGCACGACGTCGGCGGAAATGCCGGGATAAATGGTCACCACGCCAATCGGCTGCGGCGTGATAGGGTGAACCACCAGCTCACCGCTGCCGTGCGGTGCGGGAGGGGTGCCGAGACGGCGAATATGGATCCCGGCTTCCAGCAGCGGCGCCAGGTTTGGCGAAGCGAAGGCGTTAAATCCGTCGGCGTGGGCCTTTGTTGTACGGTTGCCGCGGTAGAGACGGTTGTTGAAGAACAACGACACTTCGTTAATCGGATAGTTGGCGGCGACGTACAGGGCGTTGAGGAGATTAATCTGCCCGTCGGAGCGTAGCTCAGCGAGCGGAATTTGTGACCCTGTCACAATGACCGGTTTCCCCAGATTCTCCAGCATGAAGGAGAGCGCCGAAGCGGTAAACGCCATGGTATCCGTACCGTGCAGGATCACGAAACCGTCGTACTGGTCATAACGATCGCGAATATCCTCGGCGATATGCTGCCAGTCTTCCGGCGTCATATCGGAGGAGTCCATCAGCGGAGCATATTCATGAATGGTGAAGTCCGGCATCTCCGGACGGTGAAACTCGGGCATCAAAGCCAGCTGGCGCTGGAGATGGCCGGAAACGGGAATGTAGCCGTGTTCAGAACGCTGCATACCAATGGTGCCGCCAGTATAGGCAACGTAGATAGATTTCTTCTGCATAGCATCGCTTAGGTTAAACGTAGACAGGCGCAGTATATACCCGTCACGCCGCAAGTTGCAGGGGCGTCGGCTGCTTTCGTGTATTGCATGGCTTGCCTGACACAAAAACATTTACGCTGCATAGAGGCGGCAAGCAATGAAATCTATGGGAGCATAGTGACTATGGGGCCAGCGTTGCTGCGCGTAGCCAGGAAAGAGGCGGCGGGAAGGATGAAGTGAAAAATGCCGCCCCGTGGAATGGGGCGGCGTGGGATTAACGAATGTTGGCGCAGGTCAAGCAGAAGGCGTAGCGATTCTGCGGATCATTAAAGGCCGCCAGCTTGTCGCTTTCGTTTTTCACTGCATTAGCCGCAGCGGCCACCGGCGCAGGCAAATAAGCCTGAACCGCCGCCGGCAGCGCCGCGCGAACGGAACCGGTCAGGCTATCGACCACCATCGAGAAGAAGGTCGGCTCTTCCTGATAATAATTGATATGCCACTCTTTCAGCTTCGCCAGCTCTGCGGCTTTTGCCACCGCGTCGTCAAAGTCGCCAAGGCTGTCGACCAGACCGTTTGCTTTCGCATCTTCACCGGTCCAGACGTGGCCCTGGGCGATTTGGTCGATTTTTTCCGGCGTGCTCTTACGCGCGTTCGCCACCAGGGTGATAAAGCGCTTATAGCCGTTTTCGATGCTGAGCTGCATCAGCTGTTGTACTTCCGGCGGAAGCGCTTTAGTGGTGGAGACATCAGCCAGCGGAGAGGTGGCCACGCCATCGGTATGAACGCCAATCGAGCCGAGCGTATTTTCGACGGTGTTAATTACCCCAAAGATACCGATAGAGCCGGTCAGGGTGCTCGGGTTCGCGACGATATAATCCGCCGGGGTGGAGATCCAGTAGCCGCCGGAGGCCGCCATGCCGCCCATCGATACCACCACCGGTTTGCCGGCCGCTTTTGCCGCCGCCAGCTCTTCGCGAATCACCTCCGAGGCGCTGACGCTGCCGCCAGGGCTGTTTACCCGCAGTACGATAGCTTTCACTTTCGGATCGAGGCGGGCGTCGCGGATCTGCGCAGCGGTAGTGTCGCCGCCGACGTTACCCGGCGTTTCCTCGCCATCCATAATCGCGCCGTTAGCAAAGATAACCGCTATCGCGGAGCCTTTATCGGCAGGCGTTTTCACGGTGTAGTCGTAGTAGCTGATCGCGCTGTAGTTATTATCCGCTTTGCTCCAGCCAAACTGCTTAGTCAGCGCTTTCTCCACTTCGGTAGAGGTGCCAAGCTCGTCAACCAGCTTGTTATCCAGCGCGTACCTGGCGGTGTCGCCATCAACTTTACGCAGACCGTCGAGGACCCCCTGAGCGCCAGGGAACAGCTGCTGTGCGGAGATCTGGCGGTTGGCGGCGATGGTGCTGAGGTAGTTTTGCCACAGTTCGCCAATCCAACGGCTATCCGCCTCGCGCGCTGCCGGGGACATATCATCGCGGATAAACGGCTCTACCGCTGATTTATAAGTGCCGACGCGGAAAACGTGGGTCGATACTTTGAGTTTGTCGAGCAGCGATTTGTAGTACAGGCCGTTGGTCGCGAAACCATGCAGATCCACTTCGCCCTGCGGCGAAAGCCAGATTTTATTGGCGAAGCTGGCCAGATAATACTGCCCCTGGCTGTAGCTGCTGCCAATGGCGTAGACCGGTTTGCCGCTATCGCGGAATTCGCGCAGCGCTTTACCGATGTACTGCATCGATGGCTGATCGCCGCCGGCAAAGTTTTTCAGATCCAGCACGATGCCGGTGATATTGCGGTCGTCTTTCGCCTGGCGAATTGTCTGCACAATATCAAACAGCGAGTTTTCCTGTAGGCGATCCGAGCTGGCGCCAAACAGTTGACGGCCAATGACCCCAAGTTTGCTGCTGGCCGAAGGTTTATCGACCACCACGCCGGTAATATCCATCAGCAGCGCGCCGCGAGTGGTATGCTCTGTTGTGTTACTGCTGAACTGGGCCCAGATACCGACGCAGGCCAGCACCAGCGCAAGGAAAACCACGTTCAGTGCGAGCTGGCGAATGAAATTGAGCACTCGCCATGTCCATTTAAAGATTCCGGCGAGCAGTCGCCAAAGAGTTCGCATGTATTCTCCCTAACCATTATCAAAATAGGGCAAGCCGCAGGGGCTGCCGCGTCTGGCTATCCTAATGAGAGTGCCGACGGTTGTCAGCAGGAATCACCCGCTGGGCTGTAACAAAATCCTTGTGCATGTTAATTTTATGAAAAATGACATCACAGGAGTTACACAGATGGATGCTCTCGAACTACTGGTTAATCGCCGCAGCGCTTCACGTTTGACCGATCCGGCGCCGGCTGGCGAACAGCTGGAAAACATCCTTCGCGCGGGGCTGCGCGCGCCGGACCACGGAACGCTACAGCCGTGGCGCTTCTTCATTATTGCCGATGATGGGCGCGAGCGCTTCAGCCAGCTGCTGGAAAAAGGCGCCGTGGCGGCAGGCGGAGATGAAAAGGCGATTGAAAAAGCGCGCAGCGCGCCGTTCCGCGCGCCGCTGATTATTGCGGTGGTGGCGCGCTGTGAAGATCATCCGAAGGTCCCCAGGTGGGAACAAGAGATGTCGGCGGGCTGCGCGGTGATGGCCATGCAGATGGCGGCCGTGGCGCAGGGTTTTAACGGTATCTGGCGCAGCGGCGCATTAACCGAGAGCCCGGTCGTCCGTGAAGGGTTTGCCTGCCGCGAGCAGGATAAAATCGTGGGCTTTCTTTATCTGGGAACGCCGCAGCTCAAAGCTTCAACCACCATCACTTTGCCGGATACCGCGCCGTTCGTGACGCGCTTCTGAGTCCATTCTCGTTATGCCGGGCGGGCCCGGCTCACCGCCGCCTCCGGGATTGTAGCCCCGCTAAGCGCAGCGCGAGTCGGGTGGAAGCCGTACCAGTGTACCAGGCTCGACACCTTTCCCGGAGGCGGTGCTGGCGCATCTGCCCGGGCGACCAAACCGCGGACGGCTGGGAACCCGTAGCCCGGATAAGGCGCGTCAAGCGCCGCCTCCGGGAATTTAACAGCGATGAGGTTACTTCTGCCGTTTGGCGAATTCGTCTTTCGCTTTCTGAAGCTGCTGCTGGAAGGCCGGGTTGGTATGCAGCGTGGCAACCACCGCCGAACCGACAATCCGCGCCGCGTCGACGTCGCTCTGCCAGTGATAGCCGCAGATCACCCGGCTTTCGCCCAGCTCAAAGCCGCGCTTAAGAATTTCATTTTGCCGCTGCGGATTAATCTCAGCCAGCACCAGCGCGGTGGCCCAGCCGATAGAGGTGTGGCCGGAGGGGTAGGAGCCGTTTTTCGATAGCGTATCCTGTTCCTTGGTGTTACAGGTGGCGACTCCGTAAAACGCAAAGGGGCGAATGCGCATGTATTTCTCCTTCGCCCCTCGCGTGGCCAGGTCGCCGGCATCTTCAATCATATTGGTGAGCAGCTTGTGCAGCTCCGGCGCATCTTTGGCGGTAATGGGCGAGCCGAAGGCACCCGAGAAGGCGTTGGCGACGCCGCCGCCGCTCAGGTTTGCGTCTTCCGCCGCCAGTTTGCCGCGCTCGGTGCCGCGCAGCAGGCGTCCCTTCTCATACATGGCCTGATCGTTTAAAAACGCGATACTGCCCACCTCCGGCGGCGGCGGTAGCAGCGCGAGGCTGTCGATAGCCTGCGCATTGGTCAGGTAGTAGAGATCCGGTTTGGTGGTGACGTCGTTACCGGCGGGAACCAGGGCGAAAGCGTTGATGGAGAAGAAACTGGCCAGGCAAAGGGCGAGAACACGCTTTTTCATGAAAACTTCCTTACGTTGTTATATGTCCAGACAAAACAGAATTTTTTGTTGTTACATTTCTGTCATTTTTTAGTAAAGGGTAAAATGACGACGAAAAAGCGGGCCCGCATCGCAAAATCGGTTTTTTGTCTGCTTAATGAGCAACCATACGCGATTTCGGACTGTCGCACTTACCACTCCGCCATTTGGGCGCTACCATATCGGGATTGCAATGACAGGAGATGTCCATGAGCGAGCAAGCCATTCGTTTAACGCAATACAGCCACGGAGCCGGTTGCGGATGTAAAATTTCCCCTAAAGTGCTGGAAACCATCCTGCAGAGCGACCAGGCCAAATTTATTGACCCGAATCTGCTGGTGGGGAATGAAACCAGCGATGATGCCGCGGTCTACGATCTCGGCAACGGTACCTCGATTGTCAGTACTACCGACTTTTTTATGCCGATCGTCGATAATCCGTTCGACTTTGGGCGCATTGCCGCGACAAACGCCATCAGCGATATTTTCGCTATGGGCGGCAAGCCGATAATGGCCATCGCTATCCTCGGCTGGCCCATCAATACGCTGGCGCCGGAAATTGCACGTCAGGTAGTTGATGGCGGGCGTTTTGCCTGCCAGCAGGCGGGGATCGCGCTGGCCGGGGGCCACTCGATTGATGCGCCTGAACCCATCTTCGGTCTTGCGGTGACCGGCGTGGTTCCGACCGAGCGGGTGAAGAAAAACAGTACCGCTCAGGCCGGATGCAAACTCTACCTCACGAAACCGCTGGGTATCGGCGTGCTGACCACTGCCGAGAAAAAGTCGCTGCTGAAGCCGGAACATCAGGGGCTGGCGACGGAAACCATGTGCCAGATGAACCTCGTCGGCTCGGCGTTCGCCAACATTGACGGCGTGAAGGCGATGACCGACGTCACCGGCTTCGGACTGCTGGGGCATCTGAGCGAAGTGTGCCGCGGCGCGGGCGTACAGGCGCAACTCACCTATGCCAGTATCCCGAAACTACCGGGCGTGGAAGAGTATATTGCGGCCGGTGCGGTGCCGGGCGGAACCGGGCGAAACTTTGCCAGCTACGGGCATCTGATGGGCGAAATGCCGCCTGAGTGGCGCGATCTGCTGTGCGATCCGCAAACCTCCGGCGGCCTGCTGCTGGCGGTAACGCCGGAAGCCGAGGACGAGGTGCTGGCAGCAGCCGCTGAATATGGCATCACGCTGACCGCTATCGGCGAGCTGGTGACCGCCCGCGGCGGACGCCCTATGATCGAGATTCGTTGATTTCATGCGGCTGTTTATTGCAGAAAAGCCGAGTCTCGGCCGCGCCATTGCCGATGTGCTGCCAAAACCGCATCGCAAAGGCGATGGTTATATTGAATGCGGCAACGGACAGGTGGTCACCTGGTGTATCGGCCACCTGCTGGAGCAGGCTCAGCCGGACGTCTATGATGAGCGCTATGCGCGCTGGAATCTGCTCGACCTGCCTATCGTTCCGGAAAAGTGGCAGCTCCAGCCCAAGCCCTCGGTGACCAAACAGCTTAACGTGATTAAGCGTTTGCTTGGCGATGCGCAGGAAGTGATCCACGCGGGTGACCCGGACAGAGAAGGTCAACTGCTGGTGGACGAGGTGCTCGACTACCTGCAGCTGGCGCCGGAAAAGCGCCAGCAGGTGCAGCGCTGCCTGATTAACGATCTCAACCCGCAGGCGGTGGAGCGGGCGATTAACCGCCTGCGCGCCAATAGCGAGTTCGTTCCGCTGTGCGTCTCGGCGCTGGCTCGCGCCCGCGCCGACTGGTTATATGGGATCAATATGACCCGCGCCTACACCATCCTTGGGCGTAACGCGGGTTATCAAGGGGTGCTATCGGTCGGACGCGTGCAAACGCCGGTGCTTGGCCTGGTTGTACGCCGCGATGAAGAGATTGAAAACTTCGTCGCCAAAGACTTCTTCGATGTGAAGGCGCATATCGTCACCCCGAAGGAGGAGCGTTTTGTCGCCACCTGGATCCCCAGCGAGGCCTGTGAACCCTACCAGGATGAAGAGGGACGGCTGCTGCATCGTTCGCTTGCCGAACATGTGGTCAAGCGCATTGAGGGCCAGCCGGCGACGGTGACCGCTTATAACGACAAGCGGGACTCCGAGCCAGCGCCGCTGCCGTTTTCCCTCTCGGCGCTGCAGATTGAAGCCGCGAAGCGCTTCGGATTTAGCGCGCAGAACGTGCTGGATATTTGCCAGAAGCTGTATGAAACCCATAAGCTGATTACCTATCCGCGTTCGGACAGCCGCTATCTGCCGGAAGAGCATTTTGCCGGAAGACATGCGGTGCTGAACGCCATCAGCGTACATGCGCCTGACCTGCTGCCGCAGCCGGTGGTGGACCCGGAGATCCGCAACCGCTGCTGGGACGATAAAAAGGTCGATGCCCACCACGCCATTATCCCCACCGCGCGCAGTTCGCAGGTGAAGCTCAGCGACAACGAAGAAAAGGTTTACACCCTGATTGCCCGCCAGTATCTGATGCAGTTCTGCCCGGATGCGGTGTTCAGAAAGTGTCAGATCGATCTTGATATCGCCAACGGTAAGTTTGTGGCCAAGGCGCGTTTTCTGGCAGAAGCGGGCTGGCGAACCCTGTTAGGCAATAAAGAGCGCGATGAAGAAAACGACGGCATGCCGCTGCCGGTGGTCGCTAAAGATGATGAGCTCCTGTGCGAAAAAGGGGAAGTGGTGGAGCGCCAGACCCAGCCGCCGCGTCACTTTACCGACGCCACGCTGCTGTCGGCGATGACCGGTATTGCCCGCTTTGTGCAGGATAAAGACCTGAAGAAAATTTTGCGCGCCACGGACGGTCTCGGTACGGAGGCGACCCGCGCCGGAATTATCGAGCTATTGTTCAAACGCGGTTTTCTGACCAAGAAAGGGCGCTATATCCACTCTACCGATGCCGGCAAGGCGCTTTTCCATTCGTTGCCGGAGATGGCGACGCGTCCGGACATGACTGCCCACTGGGAGTCGATTCTGACGCAAATCAGCGAGAAACAGTGCCGTTATCAGGATTTCATGCAGCCGCTGGTCGGGACGCTGTTCCAGCTTATTGACCAGGCCCGTAGCACGCCGGTACGCCGCTTCCGCGGAATTGCGGCGCCGGGGGAGGGGAAGAAAAGCTTTAGCAAGGGGAAAGGCAGAGCCAAAGCGAAAGATAAAAAAAGCGCCGCCGGCCCTGCGGCGGAAAACCCGCAGTAAAAAACCCCGGGAAGCCGGGGTTTTTCAATTATGCACCGAATCCGCATGCAGGGGTTCATTCAGCGAGTGGGCTTAAATCACACCCTGAGCCAGCATAGCGTCAGCAACCTTCACGAAACCGGCGATATTGGCGCCGCGCACGTAGTTGGTCTGCTTCGCTTCGCCGCCGTACTGCACGCAGGCGTGGTGAATATCCAGCATGATGTGGTGCAGACGCGCATCCACTTTTTCCGCTTTCCAGCCCATGCGCGCGGCGTTCTGCGCCATTTCCAGGCCGGAGGTGGCGACGCCGCCGGCGTTCGCGGCTTTACCCGGCGCGAACAGTACGCCCGCTTCAAGGAACAGATCGGTGGCGGCGATGGTGGTTGGCATATTGGCGCCTTCCGCTACGGCCTTCACGCCGTTAGCGATCAACTGACGGGCGGCATCGACGTCCAGCTCGTTCTGCGTCGCGCACGGCAGCGCGATATCCACCGGTACGGACCACGGCTGTTTGCCTTCCAGATAGGTCAGGCCAAACTCGCGCGCGTAATCCGCTACGCGGCCATGGCAACGCTCTTTAATGTCGATCAGGCGCGCCAGTTTTTCTTTGGTGAAGCCTGCCTCGTCGACGACGGTGCCGTTAGAGTCGGACGCTGTAATCACCCGCGCGCCAAGCTCCATCGCTTTCTCGATGGCGTACTGCGCCACGTTGCCAGAGCCGGAAACCGCCACGCGAGCGCCTTCAAAGCCCAAACCGTGGCGCTTAAGCATCGCTTCGGTGAAGTAAATCAGGCCATAGCCGGTGGCTTCCGGACGAATCAGGCTGCCGCCGAAGGAGAGACCTTTGCCGGTAAATACGCAGGCGCTGTTGTTAGAGAGCTTACGCATCATCCCGGCCATAAAGCCGACTTCACGACCGCCTACGCCGATATCACCGGCAGGCACGTCGGTATCCGGCCCCAGATGACGATACAGTTCGGTCATCAGCGCCTGGCAGAAACGCATGACTTCGCCGTCGCTCTTGCCTTTAGGATCGAAATCGCTGCCGCCTTTACCGCCGCCCATAGGCAGGGTGGTCAGGGCGTTTTTGAAGGTTTGTTCAAAGCCAAGGAATTTCAGAATCGACAGGTTTACGGAGGGGTGAAAACGCATACCGCCCTTGTACGGGCCGATGGCGGAGTTGAACTGCACGCGCCATGCGCGGTTAACCTGAACCTGGTTACGGTCATCAACCCAAACGACGCGGAACTGGATAGCACGCTCCGGTTCAACCAGACGTTCCAGCAAATTCATCTGGCGATAGCGCGGATTTTCCTCAAGGAAGGGCCACAGGGTGGTCATCACCTCGCGGACGGCCTGAGCAAATTCAGTTTGATTTGGATCGCGCTGTTGAACGCGGGCGAGAAAACCTTCCAGAGTGCACGTCTGATCCATAGATATAATTTCCCCTTATGGTTGTGGTTGCGTCTATTTATTATGATTCGGCCCTTGAAAAAGCCGATTTTCCGACTATACCACCGGGAATCGTTAGGTAAGCAAGGAAAAATTGTTCGGAAAGCAAAATTTATAATCAGGCATGGGTCATAATCAAAAACGATGACCGCTGCCTGACAGAATTAGCGGGAGAGGAGATCGGCGCGCTGGGCGATAAAGGCTTCCAGCAGGGGGATGTCCGCTGGCGCAAGGTTGAAGCTAAAGGCCTCCTGCGGGGAACACCAGCGCAGCTGACTGTGATAGCGGGCGATGGGTTCGCCGCTAAAATGAGGGACCCACCAGGCGTGAAGATGAATCAGGCGAGCGGAAATTTCGCGCCGATGGCTGGCGATATAGCATCCCGGGCTGGCGTCGATCTCCAGCTCTTCCCGGAGCTCGCGGGCCAGCGCCTCGGCCTGGGTTTCGCCGGGTTCGACTTTACCGCCGGCAAATTCCCACATCCCCGGCTGATCCGCGTGGGGAGGGCGCTGCGCCAGCAAAATTTGCCCGTTGCGTTCGATAATGGCGGCAACAACATCAAAAGTTTTTAGCATGTGAATCATCGTTCTGTACGAAAGAAACGCCTATTATCACCGCCTTGGTACTCTGCAAACAACCCTGAATCCGCTGGAGAAACTTCGTGCTTGATCGTTATCTGCATCCGCGTTTGAAACCTGCCCTCAACGCCACCGCCGCTCTGCTGGATCGTCCAGCCGTCTCTCCCGACGGTCTGACCCTGCTTGGCTTTGCAATTGGCGTACTGGCGCTGCCGTTTTTAGCCCTGGGCTGGTATCAGGCGGCGCTGGCGGCGATAGTGCTTAACCGCCTGCTGGACGGCCTCGACGGCGCACTGGCCCGGCGACGCGGATTGACCGATGCGGGCGGTTTTCTCGATATTTCCCTCGATTTTCTGTTTTACGCCCTGGTGCCGTTTGGCTTTATTCTGGCCGACCCGGCGAGCAACGCGCTGGCGGGCGGCTGGCTGCTGTTCGCGTTTATCGGTACCGGCAGCAGCTTTCTCGCCTTTGCCGCGCTGGCGACAAAGCATCAGATCGCCAATCCGGGCTACGCCCACAAATCGTTTTACTATCTTGGCGGATTGACGGAAGGGACGGAAACCATCGCGCTGTTTGTGCTGAGCTGTCTGTTCCCGGCATGGTTTGCCTGGCTGGCGTGGATTTTTGGCGCGCTGTGCTGGCTGACGACCTTTACGCGGGTGTGGAGCGGATACCTGACCCTGAAACAGGTAAAAGAGTGATAAGCAGGTTTTGTGCCGGGCGGCGGCTGACGCCTTGCCCGGCCTGCGGGTTCAAAGCCGTCTGCGGGCCGGTAACCCGGACAGATGCGCAGCATCGCCTCCGGGAAATTCTGCCACTCTGCGCTCTGCTCCCGGGGGCGGCGCTTAACGCGCCTTGCCCGGGCTACAGGTTCAGTGCCGTCTGCGGACCGGTAGCCCGGACAGATACGCCGCATCGCCTCCGGGAGACTCTGCCACTCTGCGCTCTGCTCCCGGGGGCGGCGCTTAACGCGCCTTGCCCGGGCTACAGGTTCAGTGCCGTCTGCGGACCGGTAGCCCGGACAGATACGCCGCATCGCCTCCGGGAAACTCAGCTACGCTGCGCTTTGCTCCCGGGGGCGGCGCTTAACGCGCCTTGCCCGGGCTACGGGTTCTGACGACCGTTACACAGGTGTCTGAGTCTAAAGGAAAATCAGCGCCAACAAGAAAATAACAGCGCTGGTGGTACGGTGAATCAGGAGTGAATTAGTTTGTAAGGCTGGCCAGAACCAGGCCAAAACCCACCCCAGCGCTGAGAATTAGTGTCAGGATCGCATTGCGCCATACGCGCCAGTGTTTGCCGAAAGTATCGGGATCGGATTTGTGTTTATGCCAGGTTTGCCATGCAACGGCGACAGTAGCCACGATGGGCAAACCCACCATAAATGTCAGAATAAGATTTTCGATATACTCGGTATTAATGGTCAATTTCATCGTCCTTTATCATTAACGTGCCGGGCAAATCCATCGCCCGGCATCAAAGCCGCGATATCACTCCGGCTTGCGATCGCCAGTCGCAATCGGATTTTTCGGATCGCTGCTCCACTCGTACCAGCCGCCGTCGTAGACCGAGACGTTGTTCCAGCCCATCGCCCTGGCGTACATAAACGTTTCTGAGGCGCGCCATCCGGTGCCGCAGTAAAAAGAGACCTGCTGGCTCGGCAGAATATTCCATGATTTCCACATCGCGGCGATATCATCAGCGCTACGCATGGTGCCGTCCGGATTATGGAAATCCTCCATATGGGTGGAATCGCTTCCGGCATGACCCCAGCGAGCCCCGGCAATTTCGCCCTTCGGCTTGATATAGCTGTAGCCGCTGGTGGTACCGATAAACTCCGGCCAGGAACGGATGCTGACCAGCGAAGCATCCTGACGATGCAGCAGGGCGCGAGCCTGCTCGGTATTGAGCATCAGCTGCGGCTGGCCCGGGATGGGGGCGCCAAAATCCGGTTCAGGTTTCTGTTCTGGCGGCGTTCCGCGCTCAACCGGCAGACCGGCATCGGACCAGGTCTTCCAGCCGCCGTCGAGCAGGCGCACATCCTTCACGCCGGCGTAGAGCATAATCTGCGCCACGCGGGCGGCGGCATACACGTCGCGACCGTACAAAATTACCGTGGTGTCATGGCGAATGCCGTGTTTTGCCAGCATCGCTTTTAGCTGCGCGTCGGACACTTTATTCCATAGCGGTTCGCTCTCCACCTCGTTAGTGTCGATATAACCGGCGCCCGGAATATGGCTCAGCAGATAAAACTTCGGCGCGCCCCAGGCGGCTTCAAAAACTTTCCATTCACCGGCAGGCGCGGCGGTAACCGGCTCGCCGCGCTGGAGGTCGTGCAGCCACTGCGGATATACCAGCTGTTCAAAATGCGGCAGCTTTTGCAGGCGACCTGCCTGGCTCAGGGCATCGCCGAGGGAGCTGAGATGAGTGAAACCAGCAGCCTGAAGGCGCGCCGCGACTTTCGCGTTGTCTTCGGCGTTGCCGTATAGCGCAATTGGCGTAGAGGTCTGCAGATTGTGCAGCTTAGCCCAGGCGCTCAGCTGTTCGTCGTTCATCGCGCCAAGCCAGCTGGCTGACAGGTTAAGCGCCTGCGGTTCATGACCCTGAGGCCCGTTAGCGCTTTGCGGCCAGCCGTTATAGAAAGCGCTGAGACGCGTATCAATAGCGACGCCGTTCTGCTGTTGCAGCGTGGAGAGCGTTAGCGTTGGCATGGATTCAGCGGCGGAGGTGGAAGCAGCAAGCCCCATCAGGAGGGCGAGTGCGGTCAATTGAGAAACACGTTTCATCGAAATGCCCGACAGTAGAAAATTGAGCGGCAATTCTCGGCGTTCTCAGCGGAAAAATCCTTGCGATAGCGCAGGCTTTCATTGCCACTGGCTCATATGTAAACAGCGCCCGCCGACGGGAGAGTCCTGGCGATCGTGCGTCACCAGCAGCGCCGGAATGGCCAGCCGCGCCAGTTCGTCGAATACCCAGCGGCGAAAATCGGCGCGCAGCTCAATGTCGAGGCGATTAAAGGGCTCATCAAGCAGCAGCGCCCGCGGTCGGGCCAGCAGGGCGCGCATCAGGCTGACCCGCGCCCGCTGGCCGCCGGAAAGGGTGGCCGGATCGCGGCTGTAGAAACCCTCCAGACCGGCGCGCTCCAGCGCCTGTTCTACCTGCGGTTTGCGCTGGGAACGCTGGACGTCAGCGGGCAGCGCCAGCCGCAGATTTTGTCCGACGCTGAAGTGGTCAAACAGCAGCGCGTCCTGGAACAGGATGCCGATACGCCGCCGCTCGGTGGGTAAACTGTCGCAGCGCTGGTTATCCAGCCACAGCTCCCCTGCGGCGCGGAAATCTTCCGCCAGCGCGCCCACCATCCAGGCGAACAACGTCGATTTGCCGCTGCCGGAGGGGCCCATCAACGTCAATATCTCGCCCGCTGCGACCGAAAAATCGACGTCGCGCAGCAGCGGCTGCCCGTTGAGTCTGAGAGTCAGGTTTTTGACGATCAACATTAGCGTAATCCTTGTCGATAGCGGCCAATCGGCCAGGCCAGCAGAGCGGTGAGAGCAAAGAATACCGCCGGTAGCAGCAACTGCCACAGCGCCTGCGCGGCGAGGGTGGCGATATCGCCGCCGCTGCTCAGCGCCACGGCTTCGCTGGTCAGCGTTGGGATCCGCCCGCCTCCCAGCCATAACGTCGGTAGATATTGCGCAATGCTTACCGAAAAGCCCACCGCCAGCGCCGTCAGCAGCGGACGCGTCAGGGCAGGTAAGGTGACCAGCCAGAAGATACGCCCCTGATGCCAGCCGAGGGTTCGGGCAACCAACTCCGCGCGCGGATCGGCCGCGCGACGCGCGGGATGCAGAATAAACAGCATCCATGGTACCACCCATAGCAGATGGCCCCATAAAACGGTAAGCCACTCGCCGTCCTGCCACGTATACAGCGCCAGCTGATATTGCCCGTCCACCAGCGGCAGCGCCGGTAAAATTAGCGGCAGCCAGATCCAGCCGCCGAAGCGGGAAGGGCCAAGCTCCAGCCACAGCAGGCAAACGACCGCGCCGAGAAGCGCAGAGCAGAGACCGAGCCACAGACTGTTGCCGATACTATCGCCGAGCGGAGCACGACTCTGCGCCGTCGCCGCCAGCAGCAGCGCGCAGAGCACGCCACACAGCGGCAGGAGAATCGCGAAGCTTTTCCCGACGAGCGCCCGCGGCTGCGGGCGGCGGATCCCCTGAACCGGTGGGATCCGCCGCCGCCAGACGCGCCAGGCTCCCCATGCCAGCAGCGCCATCATGACGAGCGTCAGCAGTAATACCAGGCTGGCAAGGGCCCCTTTGGCCTGCTGTTGTTCATCGCCCTGGCTCAACCATTGCCAGGCCAGCACCGCCAGCGTCGGCGGGTTGCCCGGCCCAATTACCAGCGCGACATCAACCGCCGAAAGGCTCCAGGCGGCGGTCGCCAGCAGCGCGATCGCCAGCGCTGGCAGCAGGGCGGGTAGCACAAGCCACTTCAGGCACTGCCAGCGGCCGTAGCCGAGGCTTTTTAATACCGTTGCCTGTCCCGCCAGCCGTTTCTCACCTAACAGGCCGTAAACCACCCACAACAGAAATGCGCTCTCTTTGACCGCCATCGTCAGACCCAGGCCAATGCCGTAGCGGTCAACTGGCGGAATGAAAAAGGGCAGCAGGCGAGAGAGCCAGCCGCCTTCAGCAAATAGCAGCAGGGCGGCGGTAGCGAAGGCGACATGGGGTACCGCCAGCAGCAGCGGCAGCCTGGCTGCCAGCCGGCGCCAACCGCTTGATGGCCAGAGTGCGGCAACAACCGAGAGCGTGATGATCAGCGCGCCGCCAACCGAGAGCAGGGTTGAGACGAGAGTCGCCGCCAGCGCCTGCCAGAACTGCGGATCGGCAACCAGCGACTGCCAAAGCGTCAGGCGCAGCGCCGGAAGCGTCATCAGAGAAACGGCCGGCAGCAGCGGGAGATAGATCAGCGCGACGGCGGCCCAGGCCAGCAGCCTTAGTGCGTGCCGTAGCGGCGCAGCCATTCCTGCTCCAGCGCTTCTACCCAGGCCGAGTGCGGTTCTCCCAGCATTGGCGGCAAATCCTGCGGCACAACGGCGTTGAAGGACTGGCGCTCATCTGCCGTTAACTTCGCCGGATCCAGCACGCTGGGGTCGCCCCACACCGCCGGGTCGGCCTTGCGCAGCTGCGCCTGCGGTGAGAGCAGGAAATTGGCGACAACTTTCGCCCCTGCCGTCGCGCGGGCGTTAGTCGGGATCGCCACAAAGTGGACGTTGCCGAGCATCCCCTGGCTAAAACCGAAGCCGTAGCTGTCTTTCGGCAGCTCGCCGCTGGCCGCTTTTTGCTGCGCGTGCAGCGGGTTGAAGGTGATTGACAGCCTGAGGACACCGTTCGTCAGCATGGTATCCATACGGGCGGGCGAAGCCGGGAAGTCGCGGCCCTCGCGCCATAGCAGAGGGTGAAGCTGGTCAAGGTATTGCCACAGCGGCGCGGTCGCGGCGGCGAAGTTGGCCTCTTGCGGCGGCTGACGCAGGGCGTCAGGATCTGGGGTCAGCGTCAGCAGCAGCTGTTCGAGAAAGGCGGTACCGGTAAAATCCGGCGGCCGCGGATAGGTAACGCTACCGGGGTGCGCGGCGGCGAAAGCCAGCAGCGCCTGCGGATCGTTGGGCGCGTCGGGCGTTTGCGAACGGCGGGCGATAAAAGTGAGCTGCGCGCCGCCCCACGGCGACTCCGCCCCGTCGGTAGGAATGGAGAAATCTTCGCGCACCGACTTTTGCGTATCGACAAAGCGCCAGTTGGGCAGGGTTTCCGCCCACTGGGTTTGCAGCAGATTTGCGCTTTTCAGGGTGTGGAAATTCTCGCCGTTAACCCACAGCAGGTCGATAGAACCGCCTGAACTGCGCCCGGCGCGGGCTTCGCTTTGAATGCGCTTTACCGCGTCGGCGGCATCGGCAATATGCACGATGCGCAGGTCGATGGCATAGTCGCGCTTCACCTCTTCGCTGACCCAGTCGAGATAGCGGTTAACCGCCGGATCGCCGCCCCAGGCGTTAAACCACACCGTCTGGCCGCGAGCCTCTTGTTGCGTGGATTGCCTGTTGGCGCTGGCGGACAGCGGAGAAAGCAACAGCAAAGCGAAGACCAACAAACTACGCATAACCACTCCTTATGGTTTCGAATCGGTGGGAAGCTGGCATAACCCCTGGGCGGGGATCGCCATCGCCGAATTAAAGCGCGCTGACAGGTTTTGTAACCCGATCAGCGCCGTGAGTTCGGTCAGCGCTTGAGCATCAAACTGTCCCGCCAGCTTATCGCGCAGCGCGTCGTCGACGGCCGGAGGCGTCATGCTGGCCGCTTCGGCATACTCCAGCGCCAGCCGCTCGCGTTCGCTGAATAGCGCGCTATCTCGCCATCCGGCTACAGCCAGGAGTTTATCGCTGCCGCCGCTGCGCTCCGCCAGCTTCATGCTGGTGATATCAATACAAAACTCGCACAAACACAGCTGCGCGATGCGGGCGCTGACCAGCGAACGCAGCACCGGCTCGAGGGGCGAGCGTTTGCGTTCCAGATAACCGACGAACATCGACACCAGATAAAAGACCAGCGGAATGCGGCCCCACCAGCGAATAGGGCTCAGCACCTCGCCGTAGTGGCGGCGATGCAGCCAGGCCTGCGGGCGCAGAATCAGGGGAATTGACTTCAGGGGGGGTAAGCTCATCGTGAACGCCTCTTTTGTTGTTCAAGATAGAGTGCTTTCGCGACGACCACCAGGATCGCCAGCGCAAACAGGATCAATAAACCGGTTACCAGCCAGAATGTACCGCCCGTCAGCAGGCTGCCGGTCCACGAGTAGACTATCGTGGCGGGCAACTGGCCCAGACCGGTAGCCAGCATAAAATGGCGAAAGCGTATTGAGGTCAGTCCGGCTGCGTAACTTACCGGATCAAAAGGTACAAAGGGCAGCAGGCGGCAAACCAGGATGGTGTGTTTACCGTAGCGGGTAAAAAAGCCATCCATACTCTGCAATACGCTTTTGCCGGTCAGCTTTTCCACCGCTTCGCGGCCAAATACTCTGGCGATGAAAAAACACAGCGCCGCCCCGGCCATGGCGCTCACCCACGATAGCGCGCCGCCCCAGAAGGCGCCGAACAGGGAAGCGTTAGCGAAGGTGATGAGAAAAGCGGGAAGCGGGGCGATAATCGCCTGCAGAATCATCAGCGCAAAGGAGACCAGAGCCGCCTGCGGCCCCCAGGAGTCGATAAAACGCTCAATAGCCAGCTGATCGAGCGTGGCAAAGGCGGCGAGGCTGCGCTGCATAAACCCATTGACGCCGGGGATCAGCCACCATGCCAGCAGCCCCGCCAGCAGCGTAGCGCCAATGATTATCCGGTAGATCGCCTGGCTATTTTTCATCGTTGATTCGCCACCGTTGCGTGTCGATCCGCCGATAGCGGGCATATCTTTTGGCTGCCTGAATCAGGACAAATAACACCAGCCCGGCAAGCGTTAGCTTTAGCACAAAAAGGGAAGTGATACCGTCGCGGATAAGTTCGCTGGCCATCAGCGTATAAATAAATATGCCGGGCAAGGTGGTTATGGCGGAAATAAAGGTAAACGACCAGAATGAAATAGCCGTGAGGCCATAGGCGTAATTCTGAATATTATAGGGAAACAGCGGGACTAACCGGGTCAGAATTAAAAAGTCGCAGCCGCTACGTTCAATGCCTCTTTCAATTGCCTGGAATATCGCCGTCTCTCCGAAGTATTTAAGCAGCAGCTCGCGGCCCAGCCAACGGGCGAGCAGGAACGACAGGGAGGAGGCGACCGACGCCGCCAGCAGCGATAGCAAGGTTCCCGTCAGCGGGCCAAAAAGTACACCGCCGGCAATGACCAGCGCACTGCCCGGAATCAAAAACAGGGTAGCGATAATAAACAGCAAGATATAGAGCGCATACCCGAAGCCACCGCTTTGGCGGATCATTTCGCGCAGATGGTGGAAATGAGTGACCAGCTCGGCAAAACCCGACTGCTGGATAATACAGGCGAAAATGCTCAGGATGACCACAACAGAAAGCAGCTTATACTCTGCTTTATGACGGCTTCTTTTGCATTGGGTTCTCCTGTCTTACGCGGGCGGTCAAAAGTGCGCGCGACAGTATAATAGTTTGCCGACGTTCACAATCTATTACGGCGGCTTTTTTGATATGGCTCAGGCTCTCCGGGCGGGAGAGCCTGACAGAGGGCATCATCAGACTTTAAAGGTGGCCCATACCGGGGCATGGTCGGAGGGTTTTTCCATGCCGCGAATTTCGTAGTCGATGCCGGTCTCGATACAGCGCTGCGCCAGCGGGTGGCTGGCCAGCAGCAGGTCGATACGCAGCCCGCGGTTATCGTCAAAGCCCTTAGAGCGATAGTCGAACCATGAGAAATGTTCGTTGTCCTGCGGGTTCGCATGGCGGTACGTATCCACCAGGCCCCAGCCCAGCAGACGCTCCATCCATTCGCGCTCTTCCGGCAGGAATGAACATTTGCCGGTACGCAGCCAGCGCTTGCGATTCTCTTCGCCGATGCCGATATCAAGATCGGTAGGGCTGATGTTCATATCGCCCATAATCAGCACCGGATTCTCTTTATTCAGTTCGGTATCAAGGTAGTTCTGCAGATTCTGATAAAAGGCCGCTTTCGCCGGGAATTTGGTTTCATGATCCCGGCTTTCGCCCTGCGGGAAATAGCCGTTGATTACCGTCACGTTGCCAAACGGAGACGGGATTTCCGCCATGATAATGCGGCGCTGGGCCTCTTCACCATCGTTGGGGAAGCCGCGGCGCACCGAGATCGGCGTCTCTTTGGTCAGCAGCGCGACGCCGTAATGGCCTTTCTGCCCGTGATAAAAAACGTTATAGCCTAGCTTCGCGACCTCTTCGAGGGGAAACATATCATCGTGAACCTTGGTTTCCTGGAGGCCGATGACGTCGGGCTGGTGTTTGTCGATGATGGCGGCCAGCTGATGCGGGCGGGCACGCAGGCCGTTGATATTAAAAGAGACAAATTTCATAGTCGCTGCCACTGTGCAAGGTGAATAGTGCAGGGATGGTAGCAGAAATTCGCCGGGCTGGCTGCGCAAAGGCGCTTTATTCTGCCGATTGCAGCGGTTGGTAGCCTGTTTGCACAAAGTGTGCACCATTCTGGAACGCGCTGCGCCAAAAAAGGGCGATTATTGCCGATAAATTTCGTCAAGGATCACAATTACAGAATTATATCTTACCCCTGCATAATCTTTCTTTTTATTCCACTGCTAAAGCCTCTTTTAGTATTTTTATTCACTTTTTATGCATTTTATGTGAATAGCGGTCTTTCGTAACTTATTGATATTTCGTTGACGACCTCGATTTATGCATTTTTACCTCTGGCTGGCACGAACCGTGCAATCTACATTTACAGCGTAATAACCATATTCATTAACATTATTTAAACTTTTTGTTTACCGGAAGAGGTCGATATGTCTCAGTCAATTACGCGTAGCAACTTTGATGAATGGATGATGCCTGTATACGCGCCAGCGGCTTTTATTCCGGTACGCGGCGAAGGGTCACGCCTGTGGGATCAGCAGGGGAAGGAGTATATCGATTTTGCCGGCGGCATTGCGGTTAATGCCCTCGGCCATGCGCACCCGCAGCTGGTTAAGGCGCTGACCGAACAGGCGGAGAAATTCTGGCATACCGGCAACGGCTATACCAATGAGCCGGTACTACGTCTGGCTAAGCAGCTCATTGACGCCACTTTTGCCGACCGGGTCTTTTTCTGTAACTCGGGGGCTGAAGCCAACGAAGCGGCGCTAAAACTGGCGCGCAAATATGCCCACGATCGTTTCGGCAGTGAGAAAAGCGGCATCGTGGCATTCAAGAATGGCTTCCATGGCCGCACGCTGTTTACCGTTTCTGCGGGCGGTCAGCCGGCCTATTCACAGGATTTTGCGCCGCTGCCGCCGCAGATTCAGCACGCTATCTTTAACGACCTCGACTCGGCAAAGGCGCTGATCGACGACAATACCTGCGCAGTGATCGTTGAACCGATGCAGGGGGAAGGCGGCGTCGTACCAGCGGATGTGGAATTCCTGCGCGGCCTGCGTGAGCTGTGCGATGCGCACAATGCGCTGCTGATTTTCGATGAAGTCCAGACCGGCGTCGGCCGTACCGGGGAGCTGTACGCCTATATGCACTATGGCGTGACGCCGGACGTGCTTTCCACCGCGAAAGCGCTGGGCGGCGGTTTCCCGATCGGCGCGCTGCTGGCAACGGAACGCTGCGCCAGCGTAATGACCGTGGGTACTCATGGCACCACCTACGGCGGCAACCCGCTGGCCTGCGCGGTGGCGGGGGAAGTCTTTGCCATCGTCAACACGCGTGAGGTTCTCAACGGCGTTAAGCAGCGCCATCAGTGGTTTAGCGAACGGCTCAACGCCATCAACGCCCGGTACGGCTTGTTTAAAGAGGTTCGCGGTCTGGGGCTGCTTATTGGCTGCGTGCTGAAAGATGAATATGCCGGCAAGGCGAAAAACATCAGCAACCTGGCGGCGGAGGAAGGGCTAATGATGCTGATTGCCGGCGCCAACGTGTTGCGCTTCGCACCGGCACTGATTATCAGCGAAGACGAAGTCAATAGCGGCCTGGATCGCTTCGAGCTGGCCTGCAAACGCTTTCTCTCGGGGGTCTCATCATGATGGTGATCCGTCCAGTCGAAAAAGGTGACCTGCCGGGGTTAATGACGCTGGCAGGCGAAACCGGCGGCGGCCTGACATCGCTGCCGGCCGATGAGGCCACGCTGGCCGCGCGCATTGAACGTTCACAGATGACCTGGCGCGGCGAGCTGCCGAAAAGCGAACAGGGGTATGTGTTCGTTCTGGAGGACTGCACCAGCGGCGCGGTGGCGGGAATTTGCGCCATTGAGGTGGCCGTAGGACTTAACGACCCCTGGTACAACTATCGCGTCGGTACGCAGGTCCACGCATCGAAAGAGCTAAACGTCTATAACGCCCTGCCGACGCTGTTTCTCAGTAACGACCATACCGGCAGCAGCGAACTGTGTACCCTGTTCCTTGATCCAAAATGGCGAAAAGAGGGCAACGGCTATCTGCTGTCGAAGTCGCGTTTTCTGTTTATGGCCGCCTTTCGTGAACGCTTCAACGATAAGGTCGTGGCGGAAATGCGCGGCGTAATTGATGAGCACGGCTACTCGCCATTCTGGGAGAGCCTCGGGAAACGCTTCTTCGCGATGGAGTTTTCCCGTGCCGACTATCTGTGCGGCACCGGGCAAAAAGCGTTTATCGCCGCGCTGATGCCGAAGCACCCGCTGTATATCGACTTCTTAAGCGATGAAGCGCGGGCGGTTATCGGCGAGGTTCATCCGCAAACCGCCCCGGCCCGCGCGGTGCTGGAAAAAGAGGGATTCCGCTATCTCAACTACGTTGATATTTTCGACGGCGGTCCGACGCTGGAATGCGAAATTGACCGGGTGCGGGCCATCCGCAAAAGTCGGCTGGTTACCGTCGTTGAAGCCGAACCTGAGGCGGGAGAGTGGCCGCCATGCCTGATCGCCAATGAACAGTACCAGCACTTTCGCGCCATGCTCGTTCACGCGGACCCGGATAGCGACCGCCTGGTGCTAAGCGCGCGTGAGCTGGATGCCCTGAAATGCCATTCCGGTGAACAAATTCGCCTGGTTCGCCTGTGCCCTGAGGAGAAAAAATCATGAGTTTATGGATCAATGGCGACTGGCAAAGCGGTCGCGGCCCGGCCCGACAAAAACATAACCCGGTAAGCCAGGCGCTACTGTGGCAGGGACAGGATGCCGATGCTGAGCAGGTTGCGCTGGCGGTCAGCGCGGCGCGGCGGGCATTCCCCGCGTGGGCGCGCCAGCCGTTTGCCGCCCGCAAAGCGATAGCAGAAAAGTTTGCTGCTTTACTTGACGCGAACAAAGCTGAATTAACCGCCATTATTGCTCAGGAGACCGGCAAACCGCGCTGGGAAGCGGCGACGGAAATCACCGCGATGATCAACAAAATCGCGATTTCAGTAAACGCTTACCATAGTCGTACGGGGGAAGCGCAAACCGCACTGGCCGACGGCGCAGCCACTCTGCGTCACCGGCCGCACGGCGTACTGGCGGTGTTTGGTCCCTACAATTTTCCCGGACATTTACCAAACGGACATATTGTTCCGGCGCTGCTGGCGGGCAATACCGTGGTGTTCAAACCCAGCGAGCTGACCCCACAGAGCGGCGAAGCGGTGGTAAGGCTTTGGGCAGAAGCCGGCCTGCCGCCCGGAGTGCTTAACCTGCTTCAGGGCGGTCGCGAGACCGGCGAAGCGCTGAGCGGTCAGTCAGATATCGACGGTCTGCTGTTTACCGGCAGTTCTGCCACCGGCTTTCAGCTCCATCGCCAGCTTGCCGGCCAGCCGGAAAAAATACTCGCTCTTGAGATGGGCGGCAACAATCCGCTGATCGTCGATGAGCCGGAGGATATCGATGCCGCCGTTCATCTCACCATTCAGTCGGCATTTATTACTGCAGGCCAGCGCTGTACCTGCGCGCGTCGGCTGTTGGTGAAGCGCGGTGAGGCTGGCGATGCGTTTCTTCGCCGTCTGGTGACAGTGTCACAAAAACTTATTCCTGACGCCTGGAATGCAGAGCCGCAGCCTTTCCTCGGGGGACTGATTTCAGCGCAGGCGGCGCAGAAAGTGCATCAGGCCTGGCTGACACACGTCTCCAACGGCGGCCAAACGCTGCTGGAGCCGCGTCTGCTACAGGCCGAAACGTCGCTGCTGACGCCGGGTATTATCGACATGAGCGAGGTCGCGCAGGTGGCCGATGAAGAGGTTTTTGGCCCACTGCTCTGCGTCTGGCGTTACGACCATTTCGATGAGGCGATTGCGCTTGCTAACGCGACCCGCTTCGGGCTTTCCTGCGGGCTGATCTCCGCCGAACGCGAGAAGTTCGACCAGCTGCTGCTGGAGGCGCGCGCCGGTATCGTGAACTGGAATAAACCGCTCACCGGCGCCGCCAGCACCGCGCCGTTTGGCGGGACCGGCGCTTCCGGTAACCATCGGCCGGGGGCCTGGTACGCCGCGGATTATTGCGCCTGGCCGATGGCCAGCCTGGAATCGCCGGAGCTGTCGCTCCCGGTCGCGCTCAGCCCGGGCCTGGATTTTGGCCAGGAGAGCTCACAATGAACGCCTGGGAAGTGAACTTTGACGGGCTGCCGGGCCTGACCCATCACTATGCGGGATTATCTTTCGGCAACGAGGCTTCGACCAAACACCGCTATCGGGTGTCAAATCCGCAGCTGGCGGCAAAGCAGGGGCTGAAAAAAATGAAAGCCCTGGCGGATGCGGGCTATCCGCAGGGGATCATCCCGCCGCAGGAGCGGCCAAACATCCCCCTGTTGCGCCAGATTGGCTTTAGCGGTAGCGATGAGCAGGTGCTGGAAAAAGCGTCGCGTCAGGCGCCGGAGCTCCTCTCGGCGGCCAGTTCAGCCTCATCAATGTGGGTGGCCAACGCCGCTACGGTCTCGCCATCGGCGGATTCGCTGGACGGCCGGGTGCATCTGACCGTCGCCAACCTCAATGATAAATTCCACCGCGCCAGTGAAGCGCCTACCACCGAGGCTTTGCTGAAGGCGATTTTTCCCGATGAGCAGCGGTTTGCCGTACACGGCGCGCTGCCCCAGGCCTCGCTGTTCGGTGATGAAGGGGCGGCAAACCATAACCGTCTCGGCGGCGACTACGGCGCCCCTGGCGTGCAGCTGTTTATTTACGGTCGTCAGCAGGGTGGGGAAGAGAGCCCGCAGCGCTACCCGGCGCGGCAGACGCTGGAGGCCAGCCAGGCCGTTGCCCGCCTCAACCAGGTCAACCCCCGGCAAGTGATTTTCGCCCGTCAAAACCCGGCGGTGATTGATAAGGGCGTATTTCATAACGATGTGATTGCGGTAAGCAATCAGCAGGTGCTGTTTTGCCACGAGCAGGCGTTTGTCGATCAGCCGCAGCTCCTGCAGCAGCTGACGGAGCGGGTTGCTGGTTTTACGCCGCTTGTGGTGCCGACGGGTCAGGTATCGGTAGAAGAGGCGGTGGCGACCTATCTGTTCAACAGCCAGCTGCTGAGCAAACGCGAGGGCGGAATGCGGCTGATTCTGCCGCTGGAAGCGCAGGAGCATCCGGGCGTCTGGCGTTATCTGAACCGGCTGGTGGAGGGCGATAACCCGATTGATGAGCTTCAGGTTTACGACCTGCGCGAGAGCATGGCCAACGGCGGCGGCCCGGCCTGCCTGCGTCTTCGGGTGGTGCTGACTGAGAACGAGCGACGAGCGGTGAATCCGGCGGTCATGATCGACGACGCGCTGTTCGCCACTTTGAATGATTGGGTAGACCGCTACTATCGCGATCGCCTGACCCAGGCCGACCTTGCGGATCCGCAGCTGCTGCGCGAAGGTCGCGAAGCGCTCGACCGCCTGACGCAAATCCTGCGCCTCGGCTCCGTATATCCGTTTCAGCAATAAGGAGACGTCGTGGACGACTTTCTGGCATTAACGCTGGCTGGGCGTTTGCCCCACCATTTTCATGGCCAAACGGCGCACTTCCGCTGGCACTGGATTGACTGCGGTATACTGCAGCTCATTCCCCATGAGCCCTGCGAGCGCTCGCTGGTATTGTCCGCCGGGATCCACGGTAACGAAACCGCGCCGGTCGAAATCACGGATTTACTGCTGCGTCAGTTGTTCTGCGGGGAGTTGCCGTTACGCTGGCGGTTGCTGGTGGTCTTCGGCAATCCTTCGGCGCTGAGGGCCAATAAACGCTATCTGCACAGCGATATTAATCGGATGTTTGGTGAGCGCTGGCGGGCTTTCAGCGTCAGCGATGAAACCGCTCGCGCCCGGCAACTGGAGCATGCGCTGGCGCGCTTTTATGCGCCGGGTAGCGGTGAGCGCTGGCACCTGGATTTACATACCGCTATTCGCGGATCGCTGCATACGCGCTTTGGCGTCCTGCCAGCGCGCGATAAGCCGTGGGATGAAGCATTCCTGGGCTGGTTGGGGGCGGCTGGCCTGGAAGCGCTGGTCTTTCATCAGCAGCCGGGCGGCACCTTTACCCATTTTAGTAGCGAACGTTTCGGCGCGCACTCCTGCACGCTGGAACTGGGAAAAGCGCTTCCTTTTGGCGACAACGATCTCAGCCAGTTTGCCGCGACGCAGCGCGCGCTGGCGCGTCTGCTGGCCGGCGAGAGGGCGTTGGCTGCCGGTGATTCGCCGCTGCGCTACAGAGTGGTGCAGCAAATTACCCGCAGCAGCGACAAATTTCAGCTGCATATGTCGGCGCAGACGCTAAACTTCACCCCCTTTTCTGCCGGGACGCTGCTGGCTGAAGATGGCGAAACCCGCTATGTCGCGGCTAAGGAGCCAGAATATGTGCTGTTTCCCAACCCCGACGTAGCTTTTGGCCAGCGAGCCGGGCTGATGCTCGAACGCTTCTGAATATGCTGTCGCCCTGGTGGGCGATGGCATTTATTTTGCCGGCTGTTTTTTCCTTTAGATCTTAATTTTTTGTGCGCTATCGGCTGATTGCGGATTATTCCTGGATAAATGCTTTGTTTTTAATCTGCGCTGGTTTATAGTCTTCATAATTTCTCGACAAAACAGCCTGTTAATTATTTTTTCTTGCAATTATCTCCCCATAATCCTTATTTTCTCCATAATTGGTCAGAAACTGTTTTTTATACTTTCAATGTTTTACGCTTGCTCTGACTAATTGACGATAAACGTCGTAAAGTTAATCTCGTCAACACGGCAACGCGCCGTAAGAATAACGCAAAGTAAGGATTGAACGATGAAAAAGATTACAGCTCTGTTTGTTGCCTCTACTCTGGCTCTTGGCGCGGCTAACCTGGCTCACGCGGCTGATACTACGGCAACCTCAGGCGAGACCGCGCCGATGATGCATCATAAGCGCGGCCCGGCGGGCCCACATGAAATGATGTTTAAAGGTCTGAACCTGACCGACGCGCAGAAAACGCAAATTCGCGACATCATGAAGAGCCAGCGCGACAATATGAAGCGTCCGTCCCTGGATGAGCGCCGCGCGATGCATGAACTGGTTGCCAGCGATACCTTCGATAAGGCAAAAGCGGAAGCGCAGATTGATAAAATGGAAGCCCAGCATAAAGAAATGGCGCTGGCTCGACTGGAAACTCAGAACAAGATTTACAACATTCTGACCCCGGAACAGAAAAAACAGTTCAATGCTAATTTTGAGAAGCATCTGACAGATCGTAAAGCGCCGGAAGGTAAAATGCCTGCACCAGCTGAATAATTCAGCGCGCTGACTTAAGACCGCCGGTCTTGCCCAAGAATGCCAACAGGCTTTGGGCAGGGCCGGCGGTTTTTTTATCTGCATCTGCGGCGGGGCAACGGCAAAACGCCGGTGAAACCTGATTTACCCGACAGGGGCGAATATGCGAGGATGAGGCCTCAACCGTTATCATGGGCGCAGTCACCCTGACTCTGCTGCCCGCTATCGCTTCGGATTTTGCATATGGAAATGTATATCGGCCTCGCCGTCCTCGTTGTCGTCCTCGTCTGGGTTATCATGACCTATAACCGCTTTATCTCACTGCGTCGTTTCAAAGACGAGGCCTGGAGCGGCGTCGCTGTGCAGCTTAAGCGCCGCCACGATCTGGCGCCCAATCTACTGAGTCTGGTGAAACGCTACGCACAGCACGAAAAGGAATTGCTGGAAGAGCTGGGCCGCCAGCGTAGCGTACTGGTCGGCAGCACCAAACAGATAGCCGACAGCGAACGCCACTATTCCGCTACGCTGGGACGTATTTTCGCCCTCGGCGAAGCCTGGCCGGAACTCAAAGCCAGCGACAACTTCCTCTCATTACAGCAATCGCTTAATGAAATAGAAGAGCAGCTGCAGATGGCTCGCCGCTACTTCAACGGTACGGTGCGCGATTTGAATATTCTGGTCGAGTCTTTCCCCAGCCTGCTGCTGGCGCGACTATTTAAATTTAAAGCAGAAGCTTTCTTTGAACTGGACTCACCGGAAGAAGCTCAATCTCCACGGATGGAGTGATTAAATGCTCTGTATAACTCTGCGGGTAGTGCGCGCGTTCGTATTGTTGTTGCTGCTGCCTGCCAGCGCAGCATTCTCCGCAAACAACCCGATTATTATTAAAGATGCTTCTCAACTCCCCGCTGGCGCTATCCCGGCGTATGAACATATCCTCTCTTTTGATTCCCGGGCGCGCTTTAGCCCGAACGGCAGCATGGCGATTGAGGAGAATATCAAGGTACTTGCCCTGGGGAAGGAGATTCGGCGAGGGATTTTGCGTACGCTTCCCCTCACGTGGAACCGCCAGGATGGCAAAATCTTCCGTGTTGACTATACGATCGAATCGGTGTCGCGCGATGGCATCTCTGAGCCATTTAGCCTTGATGAGGCAGCAAAAAGCCTGACGGTACGTATCGGCAGCGGCGAAAAGATATTAAAACCAGGGATCTATTACTATCGGATTCGCTATCAAATCAGCAACCATTTCAGCCGATTTCCTCTGTGGGATGAACTGTACTGGAACGTGACGGGCAATGACTGGGCCTGGCCAATTAGCAAGGCCAGCTTTAGCCTGACGCTACCGGATAGCGCCGCAAATCTCAACGCTGACGCCAAAGATGCCAGGCTGCGCTCAATTGATGTTTATACAGGGATCGCAGGCGCGAAAGAGCACAACGCAACGATTCTGCCCGACGGTAGCGTGCGCACTCTGCGTCCGCTGGCAAAGGGGGAGGGGCTGACGGTTGTTTATACCTGGCCGCGGGAGATACTTGCCCGCGCTCCGGCGCCGGAGGCCGCTTCGCCGCTGGTGCATTTACTTTTCCCCAACCTGAAAACCTGGGTGATATGGCTGCCGCTGCTGTTCATGCTCGTTTATTATCTGCTCTGGTGGCGGAAGAACGTCACCCAGGCCGGGTTGAGAATGCCGTCTGTTGTGCCGCTCTTCTCGCTGCCTGACTCCATGTCGCCAGGCCACCTGCGTTTTATTACCCGGCGTAAATATGACGATGTGGCTTTTAGCAGCGATTTATTAGCGCTGGTCGCGAAACGCGGGATGACGCTGACGAGCGACAAAAATCCATCCCGCAGCCCGTGGCGATTAAATTCCGGCATCAAACAACGGCTGACCCGCCTCCCCGTTGAGGGAAACAGACGGTTAAACAGAGACGATCTCCAGCTATTAAGCACCCTATTTAAAGGCAAACAGAAAAATATCGATCTCAGTAAGGCCCATCAGCGGTCAGTGCAGAGTGCGCGTAAACGTCAGGAGACGCGTTGTGAAGAACAGCGGGCTAAACTCTTTCGTAAATGGGGGCAACCGCTGCGGCGCTGCATCTACATTGCGCTGCTTGTTCCGGTAGCGTGCGGTCTTTGGGTTAATGCGGAGGCCGCGCTGCTGACGATACCGGCGGCGGTTTTTATGCTGATCGGCGGTTCGCTGCTGGCATTTTTCTTGCGGTTTCTTTGTCATCCTCGGGAGATGTGGCGCGACTGGGGCCCCGCCCCGGTACTGTTTTGTGCCTCTTTTGGTATTTTAGCGATGCTCGGCGGAAGCAATTTTCTGTTGGGAATGTTGCCCATAACCCAACTTCCCGCCGGATATATTGGCGCGCTGCTGATGGCGTTCGCCCTGTGCGTTTTTGTTGGCTGGAAAACGCCTCGTTATACGCAGCGCGGGTTGGATGAGCTGGCCGTCGCCAAAGGACTGAAGCTGTATCTTGGCACCGCTGAAAAGAACCGCTATCAGATTATTTACCCGCCTGCGCAGATGATCTCCCATTTTGAAGAACTACTGCCCGTAGCGTTGGCGCTTGGCGTGGGGAAAACCTGGGCGAACACCTTTGCCCACTATCTGAGTAGTACTGGCGCTCTGTCGGAAGCGTTTGCCGGTGCTGGCTGGGAAAGCGTGCATCATTTCAGCGAGTCCTGTCGAACCTCCTCTATATCCTCGCCGACCAGCGGTTCAGGGGGCGGTTCATCATCGGGTTCAGGCTATAGCGGTTCCGGCTCTTCCGGTGGCGGTTCATCCGGCGGCGGCTCAGGCGGAGGCGGTGGAGGAGGCTGGTAATTAAGGGAGACGCCCCGATAACCTACTGCGGGATCTTATGCCGGCATCGTGCGTTTCCCGGCAGGTCTTACCGGACTGACGGGAAACGCGTATGGCAGCAGTTTTTAAACCGGGCAAGGCCATATCACCACGGAATGCGATATGTGCTGTTCGTCAGGACAGGCGTGGCCCACGGTCAGTTTTACAGCGGATGCAGCTTATAGCGGCCGCTAAGCAGCGGTTTACACAGTATTTTATAACCATCATGGTCAAATTTTGCCGCCAGGCGCGTGAGCGATGAGGCCTGCGACAGGGATTCTACGGCGCCCAGCCATAGCCAGTTTTGAATAATATGGTACTGCGTCATATCCTCGCTGCGCTCTTCCAGCGCGATCGCCCCGGCCCATGGCCAGCATACCAGCTGCATTTTTTGCATATTTTCCACCAAACGCTGCTGGTGCGCTTCAACGCTCTCCTTCCCGCAGCAGGCTCCTGCGCAGCGGCCCAGCGCCGAACGAAAGCAGGCGCGCCCGCGGTTGAGCGGCTCGAGTCCCATTAATCCATAACAAAGGCGATGCTCGTCGGCAATTTTTTGCAGCGCCTGCAGCGCGGCGCGGCGATTGGCAAAAAGGCCATAGAGATCGCTTTGTTGCGAGAAATCCAGCTCGCTGGCGTAAACCACCTGCGGTCGGGCGTCAGCCAGGCGCAATGAGCACAGCTGCCGGTTTTGCCGCAGACGTTTATTAAACAGAGGCTGCTGTTCCTTAATGAGCTGCGCTTCTAACAGGAGTGCGCCGAGCTCGCCCGCCGTCCGTTGCCAGGTGATGCGTCGTGACTGGCGCAGCATAGCCGCTTCGTCGGGGGTGCGCAGATGCGACAACACCCGGCTGCGGATATTAACGCTTTTGCCGATATAGAGCGGCAGGGTATCGCTTTCGCCGTGAAACAGATACACCCCCGGCTGCCTGGGCAGAGCCTCAAGCCACGGACGCAGATGTTCGGGATACTCATAGATTGCCGCCGCTTCAAATTCGAGACGCGGGGCGGATTGCCTTCTTGCCACTATTGCTCCTGGTGCTGTTTATTTATCCAGTATAGCAGGGGAAGGGCGGAGCGAAAAGGACAATAAATCACCCCAACCTGAGTCGGGGCGAGGGAGGGATGGGTTATTTTTTCCAGAAGTCGTCGAAGACGGTGATTGGCGGGCGGCGTTTGTGCTCGGTTTTCAGATACCAGCCTTCGATCGTTTTCGCGACTTTCTCGTCCAGCGTCTTACCTTCCAGATAGTCGTCGATGTTCTCGTAGGTCACGCCCAGCGCCACTTCGTCCGGCAGGGAGGGGCGGTCGTCCTCAAGATCGGCGGTCGGCAGTTTTTTATACAGGTGCTCCGGACACCCCAGATGGGCCAAAAGCTGTTTGCCCTGACGTTTGTTGAGGCGGAAAAGAGGGTTGATGTCCGTGCCGCCGTCGCCGTATTTAGTGAAAAAACCAGTAATAGCCTCCGCCGCATGATCGGTACCTACCACCACGCCGTGGGTCATCCCGGCGATGCTGTACTGCGCTTTCATGCGTTCGCGGGCTTTTTCGTTGCCGCGAACAAAGTCGCTAAGCTCAATGCCGGCTTCGCGCAGCGCCTGTTCACTGGCCAGCACGGCGCCCTTAATATTGACCGTTAATACACGGTCCGGCTGAATAAAAGCGATGGCGTCCTGACAGTCCTGCTCGTCCGCCTGCACGCCGTACGGCAAGCGAACGGCGATAAACTGCAGGCTGTCGTCACCGGTTTCGGCGCGTAGCTCATTGATTGCCTGCTGGCAGAGCTTACCGGCAAGCGTGGAGTCCTGGCCGCCGCTGATGCCGAGGACCAGTGATTTAATAAAAGGGTATTTCTGCAGATAGGACTTCAAAAAGTCTACGCTGCAGCGTATTTCGGCTTCGACATCGATCTGGGGTTTAGCGCCCAGCGCCTGAATAATCTCTTGTTGTAGCGTCATCGCGCCCTCCGGAAAGTGAATCTGTATGGCAATCAGCAGAGGTTTAACCTACCTCTTTGACGGTAAAACGACAAGGATCACAATTTTGAGTGTAGCAAAAGCAGGCAACCTCAACGGAACGGGCTTTATTATTGGAAAGATCTTAATTTCGCTTCATTTCCACCTTCGGCTTGAAAAATAACGATATTTATTCCAGGCTTATTTACACGCCAAAAAAAAGAGGATGGAATATGAACAAGCATTTTGCAGGATTTCTGGGCGCAGCAGCTGTATTAACCATGCTGGCAGGGTGTACGGCCTATGACCGTACTAAAGATCAGTTCACCCAGCCGGTGGTTAAAGACGTTAAAAAAGGCATGACCCGCGCGCAGGTTGCGCAAATTGCTGGTAAACCTTCATCAGAAGTGACGATGATCCACGCACGCGGTACCTGTCAGACATACATCCTGGGTCAACGCGATGGTAAAATTGAAACCTACTTCGTCGCGCTGGATGAAACCGGCCGTGTGATGAATTCTGGTTATCAGACTTGCGCTGAATACGATACTGACCCGCGCAACAGTAAGTAACATCCCGCCATAGTGCTGATTCCTACGAAAGCCCGACCATTGGTCGGGCTTTTTTATGAGCGCTGATGCTTATTTAATTGCGCGAATTATTTGAGGGAAATGTGAGGGCAGTCAAAACGCGAGGTCAATGAGAGACAATTCTGTTCAAGGAGGAATTATCCTGCCGATGAACGATGCCGTATACTCAATGCATAAACAATACTAATTCAAAGAAACATCTCTTACCGCCTCTCCGGCATCAACGATGCGCTCAGGAGACCCGGTCACACAAATTGAGGAAGCGTTCATGGAAAAGAAACATATCTACCTGTTCTGTTCTGCTGGGATGTCTACATCACTGCTGGTCTCGAAAATGCGTGCTCAGGCCGAGAAGTATGAAGTGCCGGTTATTATTGAAGCATTTCCCGAGACTCTGGCCGGTGAAAAAGGACCTGATGCTGATGTCGTATTATTAGGCCCACAGATTTCCTATATGCTGCCGGACATTCAACGTTTACTACCAAATAAACCTGTAGAAGTTATTGATTCCGTGCTGTACGGTAAGATCGATGGTTTAGGTGTTCTGAAAGCGGCCGTTGCGGCCATTAAGAAAGCTGCTGCGCAATAATTTATATTTTAAAACTCGACATATTTCGGATGGCAATGGTTAAAATTTCGTGAGGGTGTGTTTTAACCGTTTGCTGTCCGAAATACCCTGAGTTTATTTTCCCGTCAAAGAGTAATTTCATCTATCATTGCCGCAATAATTACATTGCGGCCTTAAAGGGTATTTATTATGAGTAAAGTGATTGATTCGCTTGAAAAGGTACTCCTTCCGTTTGCGGTCAGAATAGGAAGGCAACCTCACGTCAATGCAATTAAAAACGGCTTTATTAAGTTAATGCCATTGACGTTAGCCGGGGCCATGTTTGTTTTAATTAATAACGTATTTTTGAGCTTTGGCGACGGTTCATTCTTTTATTCAATGGGCATTCGTCTGGATGCCTCGACAATCGAAACACTGAACGGTTTTAAAGCTATCGGCGGCAACGTTTATAACGGTACGCTAGGTATTATGTCGCTGATGGCGCCTTTCTTTATTGGTTCGGCTTTAGCTGAAGAGCGTAAAGTTGACCCAATGGCGGCCGGGTTGCTGGCGGTTGCGGCATTTATGACCGTTACGCCTTATAGCGTCGGGGAAGCCTACGCCGTTGGCGCGAATTGGTTAGGCGGTGCCAACATTATTTCTGGTATCGTAATCGGTCTGGTCGTTGCCGAGATGTTCACCTTTATCGTTCATCGCAACTGGGTGATTACGCTGCCGTCCAGCGTGCCGGCTTCGGTCTCCCGTTCATTCTCTGCGGTTATCCCGGCCTTTATTATCCTGTCTATTATGGGGATTATCTCCTGGGCGCTGACCCACTGGGGAACGAACTTCCACCAGATCATCATGGACACGATCTCCACGCCGCTGGCCTCAATGGGTGCCGTGGTAGGCTGGGCATACGTTATTTTCACCTCGCTGCTGTGGTTCTTCGGCGTACACGGGTCGCTGGCGCTGTCGGCGCTCGATAGCGGCATTATGACGCCATGGGCGCTGGAAAACATCGCAACCTATCAGCAGTACGGCTCCGTTGAAGCCGCGCTGGCGGCGGGTAAGAGCTTCCATATGTGGGCCAAGCCGATGCTTGATTCCTACATTTTCCTCGGCGGTACCGGCGCGACGCTGGGCTTGATCATCGCCATCTTTATCGCTTCCCGCCGCGAGGATCATCGTCAGGTGGCGAAACTGGCGCTGCCGTCCGGCATCTTCCAGATTAACGAGCCTATCCTGTTCGGTCTGCCGATTATCATGAACCCGGTGATGTTTATTCCGTTCATTCTGATTCAGCCTCTGCTGGCGGCCATCACCATGACGGCGTATACCCTGGGCATCATCCCGCCAATTACCAACATCGCGCCGTGGACTATGCCGACCGGTTTAGGCGCCTTCTTTAACACTAACGGTAGCGTCGCAGCTCTGCTGCTGGCCCTGTTCAACCTTGCCGTATCGACCCTGGTCTACCTGCCGTTTGTGGTTATTTCCAACAAAGCGCAGGGCGTGATTGAGCAGGAAGAGAGCGAAGAAGATATCGCTAACGCACTGAAATTCTAATATCGAGCGGTACGGGAAGTTTCCCGTACCGTCTGGCAAATTAAGGGAGTCATTATGTTTGATCTGGATAACATCGCAGCAGAAGAGACCGCGGTAAACGACCTCGAAGAGGTGGTGATGGGGCTGATTATCAACTCCGGACAAGCGCGTAGTCTGGCTTATGCCGCGCTGAAGCAGGCAAAGCAGGGAGATTTTGCGGCGGCTAAAACCATGATGGAACAGTCGCGCATGGCGCTGAGCGAAGCGCATCTGGTGCAGACCCAGCTGATTGAGAGCGATGAGGGAGAAGGCAAAATGAAGGTGAGCCTGGTGCTGGTGCATGCGCAGGATCATCTGATGACCTCAATGCTGGCACGTGAGCTGGTTGCCGAATTGATTGAGCTGCACGAGAAGGTACAATAGGTCATCGACACGATGAGGCAACCAAAGATGATGACCACTGAAATCAGTACCGCCCGGGAGCAACAACTCTTTAACGGCAAAAACTTTCATGTGGTCATCTATAACAAAACGGAGAGCGTAAGCGGGCTTCACCAGCATGATTATTACGAGTACACCATCGTTTTAACCGGGCGCTATTATCAGGTTATTAATGGCAAGCGGGTGCTGCTGGAGCGCGGGGATTTCGTTTTTATCCCAATGGGGTCGCACCACCAAAGCTTTTATGAATTTGGCGCGACGCGCATTCTGAACGTTGGTATCAGCAAAAGTTTCTTTGAAAAACACTATCTGCCGCTGCTGCCGTTTGGTCTGGTTGCTTCTCAGGTCTATGCCGTTAAAAGTACTTTTCTCAGTTATATTGAGTCGGTTATTGCATCACTGAATTTTCGCGAAACTGAATTTGACGAATTTATCGAGCTGGTCTCCTTTTATACTCTGAATCGGCTCCGACATTATCGTGAAGAGCCTGCGGAAGACGTCATTCCGCAATGGCTGAAAAATACCGTGGAGGGGATGCACGATAAGCTAAAGTTTGGCGAGGGGGCGCTGGAGAATATGGTTGAACTTTCCGGGAAAACCCAGGAGTACTTAACTCGGGCAACCCAGCGTTATTACGCCAAAACGCCGATGCAGATGATTAACGATATTCGCATCAACTTCGCTAAAAAACAGTTAGAGATAACCAACTACTCGGTGACCGATATTGCCTATGAGTCGGGGTACAGTAGCCCAAGTTTGTTTATTAAAACATTCAAGAAGCTGACTTCTTTTACCCCCAGCAGCTATCGGAAACACCTCACCAGTATTAATTAACCGGGCGCGGAATAGTCCGCGCGGTCTAAATATTCAAATTAACTGTCCGTATTTACACGGAGAGCGGGTATCGCATATGCGTTATCCGCAAGGGAGAAAAAGATGAGCCAGAAATTGAAGGTAGTGACTATCGGCGGCGGCAGCAGCTATACCCCGGAATTACTGGAAGGGTTCCTGAAGCGTTATCATGAACTGCCGATTAGCGAACTGTGGCTGGTGGACGTCGCGGAAGGGCAGGAAAAGCTCGATATTATCCATGCGCTGTGCCAGCGCATGGTGGAAAAAGCCGGCGTGCCGATGAAAGTCTACAAGACCCTCGATCGCCGCGCGGCGCTGGAAGGCGCAGATTTCGTAACGACCCAGCTGCGCGTTGGCCAGCTCAAGGCCCGCGAGAAGGACGAGCGTATCCCGCTGAGCCACGGCTATTTAGGCCAGGAAACCAACGGCGCGGGCGGACTGTTTAAAGGTTTGCGCACTATTCCGGTCATTTTTGACATTGTGAAAGATGTGCAGGAAGTCTGTCCGAATGCCTGGGTCATTAACTTTACCAATCCGGCGGGGATGGTCACCGAAGCGGTTTATCGTCATACCGGCTTCAAGCGTTTTATCGGCGTGTGCAATATTCCGATTGGCATGAAGATGTTTATCACCGACGTTCTGCAGCTGAGCCCGAGCGATGAGCTCAATATCGATCTGTTTGGCCTGAACCATCTGGTATTTGTGCGCGATGTACTGGTTAACGGCGTTTCACGCTTTGACGAGCTGCTGGACGGCGTGGCATCGGGTCGATTGAGCGCTAACTCGGTGAAAAATATTTTTGATTTACCCTTTAGCGAAGGACTGCTTCGTTCGCTGCGCCTGATCCCTTGTTCCTATCTACTCTACTACTTTAAGCCAAAAGAGATGCTGGCGATTGAAATGGGCGAATACTACAAAGGCGGCGCGCGCGCGCAGGTGGTGCAGAAGGTTGAGAAACAGCTATTTGAGCTGTACAAAGATCCGGATCTGAACGTTAAGCCGAAAGAACTGGAACAGCGCGGTGGGGCGTATTATTCCGACGCGGCCTGTGAAGTGATTAACGCCATTTATAATGACAAGCAGGCCGAGCATTACGTGAACGTGCCGCATCATGGTCACGTTGATAACATCCCGGCAGACTGGGCGGTCGAGATGACCTGTACGCTGGGCCGCGACGGCGCGAAACCAACGCCGCGCATCACGCATTTCGATGAGAAAGTGTTGGGGCTGATTTACACCATTAAAGGTTTTGAAGTTGCGGCCAGCGAAGCGGCTATCAGCGGTAAACTGGACGATGTGCTGCTGGCGCTTAATCTGAGCCCGCTGATCCACTCCGATCGCGATGCTGAAAAGCTGGCGCGGGAGATGATCCTCGCGCACGAGCAGTGGCTGCCAAACTTTGCGGCGACTATCGAAAAACTGAAACAGTAACGGGAGCGGCTAATGGAACGCGTGTTAATCGTCAATGCCGATGATTTTGGCCTCAGCAGGGGGCAAAACTACGGCATTATCGAAGCTTGCAAGAACGGTGTGGTCACCTCCACGACGGCGCTGGTCAACGGCGCGGCGATTAGCCACGCTGCCCAGCTTAGCCGCTGCGTCCCGGAGCTGGCTGTTGGGATGCACTTTGTCCTGACGCTGGGCGAGCCGCTGGCGGCGATGCCGGGGCTAACCCGCGAAGGGCGCTTTGGAAAGTGGATTTGGCAGATGGCGGAAGAGGGCAGCCTGCCGCTGGACGAAATCGCCCACGAACTGGAGCGTCAGTATCAGCGTTTTGTCGAGCTGTTTGGCCATGAACCGACGCATATCGACAGCCATCATCATGTCCATATGATCGCGCAGATCTACCCCATCGTCGCGGCGTTTGCCCGCGAGAAGGGCGTGGCGCTGCGGATCGACCGCCAGCTAGCGACGCTGTCAGGCCTGGCGCAGGATGCCGTGCGCAGTAGTGATGGATTTGCCAGCGAGTTCTACGGGGAAGGGGTTTCGGAAGCGCTGTTTCTGCAAACCCTGGATGCCTCTGTCCAGCGCGAGGAAAAATCGCTGGAGGTGATGTGTCACCCGGCGTTCGTGGATAACACAATAATGGGCAGCGCCTACTGCTATCCGCGACTGACCGAACTGGATGTGCTGACCGCCGGGTCGCTGAAGTATGCGATTGCCGAGCGCGGCTACCGGCTTGGAACCTACCGCGATGTATAAAGGGAAGTGAGAAGCCCGGCATCTCTGCCGGGCTTTTTTTACGCCGGGATCGCGGCGATTTTGGCGCTTCTCGACCACACCCGATGCGCTGCCATCAGGGTGATCAGTTCATCCATTGATTGGCTATCAATGGCATCGGTCTCAACAATGCCTTCTTCGCCCTGAGCGGCAACCTGCAGCGGCGCTTTGCACTGCCGTGCATCGCCTGCCAGCAGAATCGGCTTCAGGTGTTTGTATGCTTCCAGCAGGTAATAGTTGAAATCACCGTTGCTGCTCAGACTTTGCAGATCGCCGCCGGGAACGATGACTGCATCCACGGTCAGCGATGGCGACCCGGCAAAGGTTCCGGCTACCGGCAGCTCGGTGCCATCATCGGCCTGCACTTTCCCCATTCGTGAATAGAGTAATTTGGCATGTACCCCGTGCGCTTTCAGCGACTTGAGCAAAGTCAGCAGCTCTTTGGCAACCGGACGATCGTTAAGCAGTACCGCCACCACCCGGCCTTTCACGTCGCCGCTGGGAATGGCGTACAAGCTTAGCGTCGGATCCTTTTTCAGGCCGTTGACATCCGGCGGCGGCGTAATGCTGCGCTGTTCGTCCGTGAGCTCAATACCGAGGTTTTTACCTACGGCCTGAGCCAGCTGCAGGTCGATATGCGCCAGCTGATCGACCACCCGCTCGCGGATCCACTCTCTGACAACCTTGCTCAGCTCGAAGCTGAATCCGTCGATAATATGCTGCTGCTCAATTGGCGTCTGGCTACGCCAGAATAGCAGGGGTTGAGAGTAATACTCGCCAAAGGAAGGGCTACGCTGGCGAATTTTTTCTCCGTCAATCCGCTCGGCATATGATTCGAAGCCGCCGCGTTTAGCGGCCGGCGGCGTCTCCCGCGGCCAGTTGTTATTGATGGAGTTAGGTTCATAGTTTGCCGGGTTGGTATCAATATCCATCCGGTGCATGCCGTCGCGCTGGAAATTATGATACGGGCAGGTGGGTTTATTAATCGGAATTTCATGGAAATTCGGCCCGCCGAGGCGGCTAATCTGCGTATCGGTATAGGAGAAGAGTCGGCCCTGCAGCAGCGGGTCGTTGCTGAAGTCTATTCCTGGAACGATATGCCCGGGATGGAAGGCCGCCTGTTCGTTTTCGGCAAAGAAGTTATCCGGGTTGCGATTAAGGACCATCTTACCGACGCGCTGCACCGGAACCAACGCTTCCGGGATGAGCTTGGTGGGATCCAGCAGATCGAAATCAAAAGCAAATTCATCCTCTTCCGGGATCAGCTGTAATCCCAGCTCGTACTCAGGATAATCTCCGGCTTCAATCGATTCCCATAAGTCACGACGATGGAAATCGGGGTCGCGGCCGGTCAGCTTTTGCGACTCATCCCACACCAGGGAGGCCTTACCCGCGACCGGCTTCCAGTGGAAGCGTACGAAGGTCGCTTTACCTTCCGCGTTAATCAGGCGGAAGGTGTGGATGCCAAACCCTTCCATGGTACGGTAGCTGCGGGGTAGCCCGCGGTCCGACATCGCCCACATGACGTTATGCAGCGTTTCAGGCTGCAGCGAGACGTAATCCCAGAAGGTATCGTGCGCGCTTTGCCCCTGCGGGACGGCCCAGTGCGGTTCCGGTTTCACCGCATGGACAAAATCGGGAAACTTGATCGCATCCTGGATAAAAAAGATCGGCGTGTTGTTGCCGACCAGGTCAAAGATACCCTCGTCGGTATAAAACTTGGTGGCAAAACCGCGGATGTCGCGCACCGTATCGGCGGAGCCAGCGCCGCCCTGAACGGTGGAAAAACGGACGAATACCGGCGTTTTTTTCTGCGGGTCGCAGAGGAAAGCCGCTTTGGTGATGTCGCTTAAATCGCTGTACGCCTGGAAATAGCCGTGCGCAGCGGAGCCGCGGGCATGAACGATGCGCTCGGGAATTCGTTCATGGTCAAAATGGGTTATTTTTTCACGCAGGATAAAATCTTCCAGCAGCGTGGGGCCGCGTTGACCCGCGCGCAGCGAGTTCTGGTCGTCAGCGATGCGTAGACCCTGATTGGTCGTAAGCGCAGCATTCTCACCGCCTTTACGCTGTTTCTCGAGGGCATCGAGCTTTTCGCTGGTCGTATCCGGAGCCTTCATGCTACCCGGCGCCGTCGGCTCTTCGCCCGGCGCGGTCGGGTGCGGCGTGGGCTGCCAATCCTGATCTTCTGGCGCTAATGCGCCCAGGCCAGGTTTTGCCGCCCGGTCATCATGCACCGGTGATTGATGGGATTTCGGGTTATGGGGTTTATCAGACATTGCACGCTCCTGCTTTCATTACTGAAAATGGTCTTTGCTAAACCAAAACCCTTCTAATTGTAGAACATCATTTCAAGAATATATTTTTATAAGAGTTTTGCTACTAAAGGACCGCAAGCAGGGGGCGACGAAAGCGGGCGTTTTCGGCTATGATAGGGGTTTCTGTTTACCGCCGTATTTAGTGAATTTATTTGTCATGAAACCACTTCGCCAACAAAATCGTCAGGTCATTAGCTACGTGCCTCGAGTGGAGCCTGCGCCGCCGGAACACGCCGTCAAAATGGATGGTTTTCGCGACGTTTGGGTTCTGCGGGGTAAATACGTCGCCTTTGTGCTGATCGACGAACGTTTCCGTCGCTCCCCGCCGTTTAACGTGCCGGAAGCGGCGCAGCGCTGGGCGACGCAAATGAGGCAGGAAGGTGAAATCGACGCCTGAATGAGCCGGAACAATAAAAAACCGCTGAAAATTCAGCGGTTTTTAGTTTCTGACTACGCGAAGGGCGTATCGACTTAGCGGTGTGCCAGCTCCGCATCGTCATCGCTATCGAGAATAGCTTTATCGGTTTGGCGCAGCCACTGGCTGGTCAGGGTACCGGCGGTCATTGAGCCGCTAACGTTCAGCGCCGTACGGCCCATATCAATCAGCGGTTCAACCGAGATTAACAGCGCCACCAGCGTGACCGGCAGCCCCATCGCCGGTAAGACGATCAGCGCGGCAAACGTCGCGCCTCCGCCCACGCCTGCGACGCCGGCGGAACTGACGGTGACGATGCCAACCAGGGTAGCAATCCACAGCGGATCGAGCGGGTTAATACCGACCGTCGGTGCGACCATCACCGCCAGCATCGCCGGATAGAGTCCCGCACAGCCGTTCTGTCCGATGGTAGCGCCGAACGATGCTGAGAAGCTGGCAATGGATTCCGGCACGCCCAGACGACGGGTTTGCGCTTCCACGTTCAGCGGAATAGACGCCGCGCTGGAGCGGCTGGTGAAGGCGAAGGTCAGAACCGGCCAGACTTTGCGGAAGTATTTCAGCGGGCTCACGCCGTTGACCGCCAGCAGCAGGCCGTGCACCACGAACATGATGCCCAGACCAATATAGGAGGCGATAACGAAGCTGCCGAGCTTGATAATGTCCTGCAGGTTAGAGCCCGCAACCACTTTGGTCATCAGCGCCAGTACGCCGTACGGCGTTAACTGCATGACCAGACGCACCAGCTTCATCACCCAGCTCTGCAGCGTATCGATAGCGGTCAGCACGCGCTGGCCTTTGGCGACATCGTCTTTCAGCAGCTTCAGCGCCGCGACGCCGAGGAATGCAGCGAAGATTACCACGCTGATAATCGACGTCGGGTTCGCGCCGGTCAGATCGGCGAACGGATTTTTCGGCACAAAGGAGAGGATCAGCTGCGGGACGCTCAGGTCGGCGACTTTACCGGCATAATTACTCTGAATGGCGTTGAGGCGTGCGGTTTCCGCGCTGCCCTGGACCAGGCCTTCGGCTGTCAGGCCAAACATGTTAGTCACCAGCACCCCGACCAGCGCCGCAATCAGCGTAGTAAAGAGCAGGGTACCGATACTGAGGAAGCTGATTTTACCCAGCTGCGAAGCGTTATGCAGGCGGGCCACCGCGCTCAGAATCGAGGCGAAAACCAGCGGCATGACGATCATTTGCAGCAGTTGAACGTAGCCGTTACCGACGATATTAAACCACTGGATAGAGTCCTTCAGTACCGGGCTGTCGGAGCCATAGATTAGCTGTAACGCCAGGCCAAAAATAACGCCGATAACCAGACCGACCAGCACTTTTTTAGCGAGGCTCCACTGTTTATGGCGGGTTTGGGCCAGCGCCAACAGTAAAACCGCGAACACAACTACGTTCGCTATTAATGGAAAGTTCATCCCCGTTCTCCTGATATCTTTTATCACCAGGTTGGTCAATAACCAACTCTTATGACGGCAAGGGTAGCAGAAGGCGTAATCCGTTCCTTATATTCAAATGGAATTGATTATAACTATTTGAATAATTCGCTGCTTTATCGTCCAGTCTGGTGACTAATAAAGCGATGAAAGGTAGTTTGCAGTGAATTTATCATCTCAGATGACCAGCGAACGGCGCTGTTTTCGGCAATGTTTTGCGGCATCCACACGGCGTAGATGAACAGCGCCATGCACAGCGCGCGCTCCAGTTGATTACCTTTGCGCGGCGCAAGAATAGGGAAGCGAAAGCGCCAGCGGCAGGGCCAGAGCAGCGGAACCCCGGCAGGGGTAAGCATGTCGGCAAGAATATGGCTGAGGTAGCCCAGCACCAGGCCCTGAACCGCATCCGCCGGGACGATCCAGCTATCCGGAACCTTCAACGAGAAAATCGCCACCGCGCCAAAGACCACCAGCAGGCTATGGGTGAAGCCGCGATGGCCGAAGGCGCGGGCAATCGGTTTTGATATCCAGCTTAATCGTTGCCCGAGAAACGACTTGGGGTGATCGATATCCGGCAGCAGACAGGTCAGGATGGCGGACGGAACGATATGCCACCAGTCACCCTGGGCCAGCACGGGGGTTAATTCCGCATTTTTCGCAAATACCGCGCAGGCAATAGAAAAGAGGAGGTGGCCTTCCGCCGTCATGATAAACACCCTAAACTGTCAATTCATACAGTATAGGGTTTTTATACAGTGTGCGGAAGAGGTGACGGTGTAACTCTTTGTCACAAGACCATCAGCGTGCCAGCCAGCCGCCGTCCACCGCCAGGGTATAGCCGTTAATGTAATCCGCCGCCTGGGAAGCAAGAAAGACCACCGGCCCCTGCAGGTCTTCCGGAACACCCCAGCGTGCGGCCGGGATACGGTCGAGGATCTCTTTGCTGCGTTCGGCATCGTCGCGCAACTGCTGGGTATTATTGGTAGCCATATAGCCCGGCGCGATGGCGTTAACGTTAATACGATGTTCCGCCCATTCGTTGGCCATCAGGCGGGTAATGCCCAGCACGCCGCTTTTAGAGGCGGTGTATGACGGGACCCGAATACCGCCCTGAAATGAGAGCATTGAGGCGATATTAATAATTTTTCCGCCGTCGCCCTGCGCGATGAACTGTCTGGCGACCGCCTGAGACAGAAAGAAAACGGATTTCAGATTCAGGTTAAGCACGTCGTCCCAGTCCTTTTCGCTAAAGGTTAGCGCATCGGCGCGGCGTATGGTTCCGGCATTATTCACCAGAATGTCAACCCGACCCATGGCGGCCACGGCCTGAGTAACAATGGCTGCGATCTGATCCTGACGGCTCAGATCGGCCTGAATAGCGGTAAAGCGTCGGCCCAGCGCCTGAACCTTCTCTGCGGTTTCGTGGGGGATCCGGCGATTGACGCCGACGATATCGCACCCGGCCTGCGCAAGGCCCAACGTCATTCCCTGGCCCAGTCCGGTATCACAACCCGTCACGATAGCGACCTTGCCCGTAAGGTCAAAGGCGTTCAGTACCATATGCACCCCTGTATGCTGATTTTATGCGTCAAATAACGCCGTTGGGACAAGCATAGAGGGCGGGAGAAGAAAAGACAAATAAAAATGAAACGCTGTTTTAATTTTGTGATGATGGGGCGATGCCGCAACCCCATCATCAGCGATGCCTTTAGCCGAGCAGGTCGCTCAGGGTCAAAGATTCAAGGGTGGCAAGCTTGACGTCGGCCAGCACGAAGCGCGGGTCATGGCTATTTTCCGCTTCCGGTACGACGACAGAGCGCATCCGCGCCGCTTTGCTGGCAATCATCCCGTTGACCGAGTCTTCCAGCGCCACGCAGTTCATCGGGCTGACGCCGAGACTGGCGGCGCAGTTCAGATAGACCTGCGGGTGCGGTTTGCTGTACGGCAGCATTTCGGCGGAAGCGAGGGCGTCAAACTGGTCGCGTAGTTCAAACATGGCGAGGACTTTTTCCAGCATTCGCAGCGGCGATGCCGACGCCAGGCCAATTTTCAGTCCCTGTGCTTTACACATCGCCACCGCTTCCCGCGCCCCCGGCAGCAGCGGACGCGCCTCTTCCACCAGTTGGATAGCGCGATTGATGATCCGCGTGGTGACCTCCGCGCGGTCCGGGCCCTGCCACGGCTGTTGGGCAAACCACAGGTCGACGACTAAATCGATGCGCAGCCCGAGAATATCCGGCATTTCATTGCGGCGACGAATATCCACCCCAAGGCTGGCCATTACCTCCAGCTCTGCTTTGTCCCATAGCGGCTCGGAGTCAATCAGTAATCCATCCATATCAAAAATCGCGGCGTGAATCTGGCGCCTGGCTGACATAAGTCCCTCTCCTGTAGCGTAAGTAGATAACGAATCGGCACTCATGGTATATCATACCGCGCATTATTGGGCGAAATTCGCCGACGAAGGTAGACTAAGAGTGGATAGGCGTCTTAACAAGGGGAATCCATGACGTATCAACAAGCTGGACGCATTGCAGTACTTAAACGAATTCTGGGATGGGTGGTATTTATCCCGGCGGTTATCTCGACGCTGATCTCCGTGCTGAAGTTTATGTACGAGCACAGCGAGAAAAAACCGGGCATCGACGCGGTGATGATGGACTTTGCTCATGTGATGATCGAGATGATGCGCTTTAACACGCCGTTCCTCAATTTCTTCTGGTACAACTCGCCGCTGCCGGATTTTAAGCACGGCATGAATATCGGTTTCTGGATCATCTATATTCTGGTGTTCGTCGGCATGGCGCTACAGGCTTCCGGGGCGCGGATGGGGCGCCAGGCGAAGTTTCTGCGCGAAGGCGTTGAGGATCAGCTGATTCTGGAACAGGCTAAAGGAACGGAAGGGCTGACGCGCGAACAAATTTCCGCACGGGTTGTGGTGCCGCGCCACACCATCCTGGTGCAGTATTTTCCGCTGTACGTCCTGCCGGTAATTATTATTGTGCTGGGCTACTTCTTCTTTTCTTTACTCGGTTTTCTGTAAACAATCGGCCCGGATGCCCCGGGCCGGCTGAATCACAGAGTCGGCAGTGCGCGCGGTTTTCCCTGATTATCCACCGCGACGTAGATAAACAGCGCTTCGGTGGCTTTGTAGCGCTGGCCGATGGGCTCAGACGACACTTTCTTAACCCACACTTCCATATTGATAGTTATCGACGTATTGCCGCGCTTCACGCAGTTGGCGTAGCAGCACACGACGTCGCCGACCGCCACCGGGCGCAAAAAGGTCATGCCGTCGACGCGCACGGTCACGACGCGACCGTGGGCAATTTCTTTGGCCATAATGGCCCCGCCAATATCCATTTGCGACATCAGCCAGCCGCCGAAAATATCGCCGTTTGCGTTGGTGTCCGCCGGCATCGCCAGGGTGCGTAAAACCAATTCGCCCTTCGGCGCAAGATCTGTTGTTGTCATTCTCTACTCTGTACTGGTCAAAGACGATCAGGCGGATGCTACTATGAAAATGAGGTTGAGAGAATAGGGGAATACGCCCGCTATAGCGGGCGCGAGGGGGTTAGAAAGAGAGCGTGACGCCAGCGTAATAGGCGCGACCCGGTTCGTTATAGGTCGAAGCGCCTTCGTTTTCCCGATAAATTTGCTTATCGAAGAGGTTACTAATCCCGGCATTCAGCCGCAGGTCTTTGGTTAGCTGATAGTTGCCGCCGACGCCGACGACAGAATACGCGCCGACTTCGTTGGTGGCCAGCACCCCGTTTTCGTTACGAATTTCCGCGTATTCGCGCGGTTTCTGTCGACCGTACAGGGTCCAGTTGACGTTAGCCGAGAACTTGCTGGTCACCTGCCAGTCGAGCAGGGTATTGATGGTGTATTTCGGAATAACGGACAGCGGGTTGCCGGTATCTTTGTTTTCCGATTTGATCATATAAGTGGCGTTGGTGCGCCAGCTGAGCGTATCGGCAATGAGCGGAACCAGCAGCGTGCCTTCAAGGCCTTCGACGACCGCTTTCCCGCCGTTCTCCCACTGCAGGATATTCGCTCCGCTGGCGGTATTACCCAGCACCTCGGTGCCGGAGACGATCTTGTTTTTGTAGTCGTTGCGGAACCAGGTGATGCCGGCGTTATAACCGTTGAGGTTAAACTCAAGGCCGAGCTCTTTGTTGACGCTGATTTCCGGGTCGAGATCCGGGTTACCTAAAAGATAGCAATTGCCTTCCGCAATACTTATCGGACAGCCGTTTCCGCGCGTAGAGAGCAGGTAGCCTTCGCTCGACTGATACAGGTTCGGCGCCTTAAACACGCGGGCAATGCCCGCCTTAACCTTAAACATATCGCCCAGATCCTGTGACAGATTCAGGCTCGGGCTCCAGTTGCTGCCGAAGTCGTTATGATAGTCGAAACGCAGGCCGGGGATAATATTGGTTCCCGGCGTCGCTTCGATATTGTCTTCCAGATAAATACCGGTCAGCGTGGCGCTGTTTTTAGGGCTGCGTTGCGAAGGATCGCCGGACATCCCCGGCAGCGTTTCCGTCGTCGTAGTGGCCTGCATCGAAGCCGGATCGTTCAGTTCATCGCGGTTCCACTCCATCCCCACAGTCAGGGTCTGTTCTGCGAGCCAGTTAAAGGGAAGATTCACTTCAGCGGTTGAGCGCCAAGACTCCAGGCGGCTGGTGTCGTAGACATCGCTATTGATCATCCCTTCTACGCGACCGGTGGTGCCCTCCTGCAGACGGGTATTGTTGGTTTTTTCGTAGTAGACGCCCGCTTTCGACTGGCCCCAGTCCCAGATCCCGTTGTAGGTCAGGCCCCAGGTCTGCCGGTAAAGCCGGTTGGTTTCCTGACCGTACAGCGTATCCACCAGGCCATTTGGGCTCATATTACTGTTGCTGTATTGCGTATCGCCGGCATAGATATTGCCCTGACGGCTGTAGGCGTAGCTGAAGTCGAGGATCTGCTGCGGGGTGACTTTCCACGACAGCAGGGCGTTAATATCTTTGTTGCGCACGCCTTCGCGGCCCGCCGCATAAGAGCCATTTTGCGCGCGGTTAATATCCCAGGCATCGGGTTCCGTTTTGTTAATGTTGCCATACAAACGCATGGTCAGGGCATCCCCGGCCAGCGGTCCGTTGAGGCTGAAGTTAGCCCGGTTAGTGGCGCCTTCTTTGTTATTTTCCGGCTGATTGGTATAGAGCGAGAGCGATCCGTGCCAGTCGTTGGTGGGGCGTTTGGTGATAATATTGACGACCCCACCCGCAGCGCCAGAACCGTAGCGCGCAGCGGCGGGTCCGCGCAGAACTTCAATGCGTTCCACCATTTCCGGCGGTACCCAATTGCTGTCGCCTCGGGTATCACGCTCGCCGCGCCAGCTATAGCGTACGGAGTTGCGGGAAGTGACGGGCACGCCGTCAATAAGAATCAACGTGTTTTCCGGCCCCATCCCGCGAATGTCGATCTGCCGGTTGTTGCCGCGGCTGCCGCTGGCGCTGTTGCCGGTCAGGTTTACGCCGGGCATTTTACGGATGATTTCTGACAGATCGTTAACCGGAGGGTCCTTAGCAATATCTTCAGCGGTAATGATCGAGACGCCCGGCTGCTGCTTCAGCGCCTCTTCGGCGGTTCCGTGAACCACCATGGTCTCCGTATCCTGTTCCACCTCTTCGGCGAAGACCCCTGGGCTGAGTAAGCCTGCAATGGCCAGGGCCAGGGGCGTTGCTATGTGATTTTTCTGCGTTCTCATTATAAATATCCATATCAAATCATGAAAAATTGAGATCGAGAATATCAATGATAATTATTATCATTTCAATAAAGTGAAGATAATCTCCATCAAATCCTCACAATTGCCGCAACTTTCCGGTATGTGACAGACATCATGGAGAAACCGGCGGGGCTTACCCTCACCGGCTTCCAGGTGCGATTGTCAGGAGGCGGGCGTCTCTTTGTCGGCCTTTTGTCGGCTTTTTTGTGACTGGTACCACTCCGGGAATTCTGACAGCCTGATGCCAGTTGGCACATCGCTCTGTTTTCGGCAGGCTATACGCTGCGAACGATAAATACCGCTATAGCCTGAGACCAGCCAGGCCACCACGCAGGCCAGCGCGGCGTAAATACCGATTTCAGAACCAAACAGCTCAATCGCCATCAGCGTTGAGGCAACAGGCGTATTCGCCGCCCCGGCAAAGACGGCGACAAAACCTATTCCGGCCAGAAAGCCGAGCGGCATATGCAGCAGCGGCGCCAGCGCATTGCCCAGCGTCGCACCGACATAAAACAGCGGAGTGACTTCACCACCTTTAAATCCGCTACCTAAAGAGACGGCGGTGAAGAGCAGTTTGCCTAAGCTATCCCACGGTGCCAGCGGTTGCTGGAAAGCGTCCACTATCACCGATATGCCCAGGCCAATATAGCGCTCTCCGTGCAGCAGCCAGACCGCGCAGGCAATCGCCAGTCCGCCAATAAACGGCCGCAGCGGCGCGTAGTGAATCCGTTTTTTCATCAACGCGCCGATTGCCTGCGTGCTGTCGGCAAAAATGCGCGCCGCGAGGCCAAAGCAGCAGCCGGCGATAATGATTGCCAGCAGCGTCCAGAGCGTTAGCGTGGGAAAGCTGGTAATAAAGTAGTGCGTATGCTGCACGCCCCACATGATGCCGACTCGATCGGCAATAATTGCGGCAAACAGGCAAGGAAGAATGGCGTTGTAGTTTATCCGTCCGATAGCCAGAACTTCGAGCCCGAAGAGCGCTCCGGCGAGCGGGGTACCGAAAACCGAAGAGAAACCGGCGCTGATCCCGGCCATCAGCACCATTGACCGTGCATCGTGGTTAAGACGGAAAATGGCCGTGAAGCGATCGGCGATCGAGGCCCCCATCTGTACCGCCGTGCCTTCACGCCCGACGGAGGCGCCAAACAGATGAGAAACAACGGTGCCGAAAAATACCATCGGCGCCATCCGTAGGGGAATGACGCACTTAGGGTCATGGATCTCTTCCAGAATCAGGTTGTTGCCGGCCTCCACGCTGGTACCGTAGCGCAGATAGATCCAGCCGACGGCAAATCCGGCAAACGGCAGGAGCCAGATAAGCCAGCGGTGAGCTTCCCGCGTTGCCGTAGCCCACTCCAGTGAGAAAAGAAAAAATGCCGAGGCCGTGCCCGCCAGCACCGCAATGATAAAAGCGAGGAGCAGCCATTTCCCGAGGAATAAAAGCAAAGAGAGTGATGAAAAGCGGTATGCGCGCATCGTCGGATCCTTAGAAGATGAATCTTCCCGGACGCGGTGCCAGCCATTCAGATAGGCCTGCCCATTCCCGGTCCGGGAATAAAAAGCAGGCATCATTAGCCACATGGCGGTTCAAGGAGGAATGCCATCTCCTGTGAGAAATATCTTACATTACGAATCGATTCAGCTGAAGTGGTTTATACAAGGGGGAAACGAATAACACGGCACGCCGGGCGGCGCGCCGTGGGGGAAAGGTTAGTGGTTGTCGTCCTGCGGCATATGGCGATAAATATACACACCGCTCAGCAGGGTGAATACCAGCGTCAGAGCGGTCAGGCCGAAGACCTTGAAGTTGACCCAGATATTCTGCGGCAGCCAGAAAGCGATGTAGATATTCGCCAGCCCGCAAAGGATGAAAAACACCGCCCAGGCCAGATTGAGACGTGACCACACCTGCTGCGGCAGCGTCAGCTCTTTACCCAGCATACGCTGGATCAATGGCTTCTTCATCACCCACTGGCTGAACAGCAGGGCGCTGGCGAACAGGACGTAGATAACCGTCACTTTCCACTTAATAAATTCGTCGTTGTGGAAAAAGATGGTTAAGCCGCCGAATACGGCGACCAGCACGAAGGTAATTAACGCCATTTTTTCGACTTTGCGATAGCGTACCCAGCTGTAAATCAGCACGATAGCGGTGGCGATAATCAGCGCGGTCGTCGCGGCGTAGATATCATAAAGCTTGTAGAATGCGAAGAAGACTACCAGCGGTAAAAAATCCAGAAACTGCTTCATACATCGATTCCGTCGTTCAGGTAGGGGCAGGTCGCGCCGCCCCGGGTTAAGTTAGTTACGAATGAGCATATACAAGCGGAATAAATAGATCAGCAACAATGCGGAGATCAGATTGCTGAGGGTATTTATTACCACCGCGCCAACGTTTGGCGTCAGGACCGCGAAGCTGGATGCAAACAGCAGAAGCAGCGTTTTCGCCAGCAGCCAGCCGATAATCGCCGGCGCCACCAGGCGTACGTTGGCCCAGGCCAGGCGCATACTGCTACGCATGGCGCTAAAAATACCAACTTTATCCTGTACCAGCATGATCGGCGCGAAAGAGAGCACAATGGCGAGCAGGACGCCCGGCACCACCACCAACATCATCCCCATCTGCACAACAAACGTCGTCAGCAGGATCAGCAGCAGCAGCTTTGGCAGCACCGGCGCGGAAGCGCCGATCGCACGCAGGGCGCTGACTCTCTGGCCGGCGGAGACCATTTGGATCATCAGCAGAACGCCGCCGGCAAGAATGGCGTTGCCAACCAGCCCGGAGAAGGTCGAGGCTGCGGACGCGCGCAGCAGAATTTGCTGCTGCTCCGGCGTCATGCTCTGAACCAGTTCGAACAGCCCGCCGCTGCCCGCCAGGCTATCGCCCTGACTCAGAATCGACAGTTGCTCTTCACTGGGTGAAAAGGCATGGCCAAGTACTACCGTAATGAACGCGCATAACAGCGCAATCAGCAGGATAGTAACGAACTGATTGCGGAAAAAGTTCCCGGTGTCACGGTAGACGGACTTCGCCGTGATAGACATGCATTCTCCTTGAGTATTGCAGGTATTAACTAGCCGGCGATTGTACCGCAAATCGCGGCTGGGTAGCAGTCTCTGCTCCTGTGCGCTAAGTATATCTTTGTAAATAGAAGGGGAAATCGGTGATGACCTCTGTTGAGAAGCGACAAGGGAGAACTTGATACATCTCGTTTATCACTGATTGCATTGAGAAAGTGAAAATTAATCTGGATCAATAAATGTTAAATTTGCCCACTTAATGTGATCTATGTTGGATCAAACATAATTCATTATGGGTATATTCTTGCGCTGAATAACCATAATGAGGAAGTGGGTATGAAAAAGTTAGCAGCGGCGGTTGTTATTCTGGGCACGCTTTCCACCGGTAGCGTCTGGGCGCATGAAGCTGGGGAATTCTTTATTCGTGCGGGTTCGGCTACGGTCAGACCATCAGAAGGCGCGGGCGGAACGTTAGGCAGTCTGGGGGGCTTTAACGTTAGCAATAATACTCAACTGGGCCTGACGTTCACCTATATGGCGACGGACAACATCGGCGTAGAGCTGCTGGCCGCCACGCCGTTCCGCCACAAAGTCGGAACGGCGGCAACCGGCAATATTGCGACCGTTCATCATTTACCACCGACGCTAATGGCACAGTGGTACTTTGGCGACGCCAGCAGCAAGCTGCGTCCGTATATTGGCGCAGGTATCAACTACACGACTTTCTTTGACGAAAGCGTGAACGATACGGGTAAAAAGACGGGCATTTCTGACCTGAGCCTGAAAGACTCCTGGGGAGCCGCGGGGCAGGTGGGGATGGACTATCTGATTAACCGCGACTGGCTGATTAACATGTCGGTGTGGTACATGGATATCGACACCACCGCCAACTATAAGCTGGCGGGCGCGCAGCAGCACGACAGTATTCGTCTGGATCCGTGGGTGTTTATGTTCTCTGCGGGTTATCGGTTCTAAATTCTTGCTCAAAGCTGGTCGTAATGACCAGCTTTGTTTCTCGTTCGCGCAAAGCGTTGTCGCCAACAATGATGTGGTATTTGCTTTTGCTCTTTGCAAAACGGCTTGACCGGCCGCTACTCGTTACCCCATTTATTCAGGAATACCGCTATATCATCGATCCGCTGTTCATCAATCCCCGCCTGTATGGCCATCTCTCCCTGCGCCTCCTCGCTGATTTCCTCGTTATTCATCAGCCGCGTAATCAGCAGTTGAAAATAGCGCGCCAGGGGCTCACGTTCTGACTCGCTGACGGGCTCGGCGGACTCCGTCGAATACTCATCCGCAATGTCGTAATATTTCAGTGGTACTTCTTCGTGCATAAATCGCTCCCGGGATAGAGGTTGTGCCTGCGTTTACTGCATTGAATACTATCATTCCTGTAGGGCTTTATCTCGGGAGCGCGCTGAAAAAAGACTGTATAGCCGGCACCGGGCCTGGCCGGCCTGTGACGGCAGGCGTAGCGGTATTGACGATCTCTTATTAGTGGCTACAGGTTTTGCAAAGATCCCTCAGATGAGTGGATAGCTAAGAAATAAATTGTTTTCTTTTATTCAATACATGCATGAATTTATTAAGATCCTGAGTGCCTTTTATTTTAAAATCATGCATAACGTTTTTTTTATGCGAGTACACGGTTTTATAGTTGACTTTTAACTCACGGGCTATTTGCATTTGGTTCAATCCAAGACTGAGAGCATGTATTACTTTTGACTGCGCATGGGTTATTGATTTACATGGGCAGTTGATACAAAGATTTACCTTTGGTGCAATATCTTCATATCCTCTTAATAAAAATAAATTTATATGAATGTATATTTTCCCCGTAATCACAGGAATTGAATCGGATTTGTATAAAAATAAACAATCTTTTGTGCAGTTAGGAATTTCACTTTTGGAAGATACGCTTTTTTTCTCTTGAAGAATAAATAGCAAGCTTTTTTCTTTTTTATATTTCAACTCATCATGGCACAAAAAGATCTCTCCAGGTTCCATTTCGGTGAATATGATATGTGCTTGTGCAATGTTGCTTTGAGTGTAATTATCTTCAAAGATAACGTTTTCGTCTATGGTGATGGATTCCATAACCATTTGTTTTATAGCATGTTTTGAGTAGACGTTTTTGGTATTGATCAAAATATTAAGCATACATAGATTCACATAGTTATTAATATATGCACTCTGATTTAAAAGAATGCCGGTAAAAATATAGCTGTTAAAAAAGTGAGCTTAATAGTCGCGATCTGCTTTTAAAGTTTAAAATAAGATATTGTAGGTCTGCAAAAAAAGCAACATTTGTCTGCAAAATGAGATTTGAGGTATTTTTTCTAAGAAAAATCTTATTTTTCATATAGCTGGGGTTTACAGGCTCCATTTTGTGAATGTGCTCCGCGATAAATTTTTATTATGCACAAAAAGCTTAGTGTCAATACTTAATTACTGGTAAAATATCAACGGGCTAAAATTTGATATGGATGTCATTTACCGCAATGAAAGAAAATGTTTTTAATGAAATAGTTGAATGGATTGAGTCTCGCCTGACAATAAATCCATCGGTCGAAGATATCGCCCGTGGCGTGGGATATTCGCGGCGTTCAGTTTATAATATATTCCATGAATATGCCGGACTGCCTGTCGGCAAGTATATCAGAATGCGCCGCATGACGCTTGCTGCCGGTAAACTCAGGCTGACTCACCAACCTATTTCATCTATTGCCTGCTCACTGCATTTTGACTCTCATCAAACCTTTTCCCGCGAGTTTAAAAAAGCCTTTGGTCGCTGCCCCAGCCAGTATCGACATTCAGCATACTGGGATATGTCGGCGCTCTATCAGAAGGTGGGGCCGCAGGGCGACAGACTGCCTGTACCCTGGCTTTGTTTTCTCGAAGAGCAAACCTTTTCTGGATACGGCTTCACCTATACGCTCTCCCTGGCCGAGGGTATCTGCGCCAGGAAAAATGTCACCAGGCGGAAAATCGCGGCGGAAATGCCGGGCGGCGAGCGAGACATCTATATCCTCTCTGAATTCTCACCTGCCGCCGATAATCTCTATAAAGTGACCATCGGCAGTTTTATTGGTGCACCAGTAAGCTCACGGGAACGCCCTTTCCGCGAGATAAGGGTCGCTAAGCGGGGTTTATACCTGGGCATGGAATTTAGCGGTAGCTGGGAGGATTATGTTTTACTGTCAAATAATGTTTATATGAAACATCTTCCTGAGCTCGGGCTGTATCGCCGCGAGGGCTACGATATCGAACGTTTTGTTCAGCCGCAAAACGTGACGTCAGGAAACGATCGGCCTTATTACACCATCCAGTATTTTGTCCCGGTGGCCTATCTTTAGCGATTGGCTCACGCTCTCTGCCGCCACTAGTGGTGCCCGCAAGGTATGACCCAGTCAGACCCTGCATTGACACGAGAGACCACAGCTATCCACATTCGTACAGAGTTGGAGGGTAGGCTGACAGCTTTCCTGGTAATAGGTGTTTCGGATCGCGGCTGGAGGCCGCGTCCGGCGCGCTATCGGGAGGGACATACTGGATGTCGGCCATAAAAAAAGCCCGCACAAGTGCGGGCAAAAATACTGGAAGCAATGTGAGCAATGTCGTACCGAATACCTGAGTTGTTTACTCAACTATTCGGTAATGAGAAAGATAATATTTCTCATTTAAGATATCAACCCCAATTTTTGTGCGGCAGCGATCTTTTTACATTGAGGTGTTCATCGGGCATTTACAGGCTGCTATCCCCCTTGAAGCCGTCCCGTTCATAAAAGGATGTCTCTCGGGCGCAAAAACGGCCGATAGCTATGATGTTGGCCGGATGGCCGCAAGAAGAGGTGATGGCGCGGTTTCGTCTGACGCGTAAATACGCCGACAGCTTACCGCTGAAATAACCGCCCGGCCCAGGGCCGGACGGAAAGCATCATCAGGCGGCTTTAGTGGCGGCTTTCAGACTGCGGGCGAAGGTCTTTAATTCTGCCAGCATGGCCTGCGGGTCGTTCACGTTGCGCTCGATAATTTTGACGATGGCAGAGCCGGAAATCGCCCCGGCCGCGCCTGCGTCAATCGCGGCGGTAACCTGCTCCGGCGCAGAGATGCCAAATCCTTGCAGCGGCGGGGCGGCGTTGTACTCGGCCAGCTTTTCAATCAGATGATGCAGCGGCAGCGCGGCGCGGTTTTCCGCACCGGTTACGCCCGCCCGCGACAGCAGGTAGGTATAGCCGCGCCCGTGAGAGGCGATCTGGCGCAGCAGATCGTCATCGGCATTCGGCGGGCAGATGAAAATCGGCGCGATGTTGTGGCGCAGCGCGGCCTGGCGGAACGGCGCGGACTCTTCAACCGGCACATCGGCCACCAGCACTGAATCGACGCCAGCGCGTTCGCACGCGGCGTAGAATTCATCGATACCGGGGCTGAACACCAGGTTGGCGTACATCAGCAGCCCGACTGGAATCGTCGGGTGCTTCTGGCGAATCGCCGTCAGCATCTCGAAGCATTGCGCGGGCGTCACCCCGGCGGCAAAAGCGCGCAGGGTGGCGTCCTGGATCGTCGGGCCATCCGCCAGCGGGTCGGAGAAAGGAATGCCCAGCTCCAGCGCGTCGGCACCGGCTTCAATCAGCGTATCGATAATTTTCAGCGACAGCTCAGGATTAGGGTCGCCGAGGGTGACGAAGGGAACAAACGCGCCTTCCCGGCGAGCTTTCAGTTGTGCAAACAGCGTCTCATAACGTTCCATCAGATTTCCCCTCGCGCTTTTAAAATATCGTGTACGGTGAAGATGTCTTTATCGCCGCGGCCGGAGAGGTTAACCACCAGCAGCTGCTCTTTTTCCGGGTTTTCGCGCATCATTTTAAGCGCGTGCGCCAGGGCATGGGAGGATTCCAGCGCCGGAATAATCCCTTCATGGCGGGAGAGCGCTTTAAAAGCATCCAGCGCTTCATCATCGGTAATCGACACGTAATCGGCGCGACCAATGCTGTTTAAATAAGCATGCTGCGGGCCAACGGACGGGAAATCCAGACCGGCGGAGAGGGAGTAGGACTCCTCAATCTGCCCCTCATCGGTCTGCATCATCGGCGATTTCATACCGAAGTAGATGCCCACGCGGCCGTGCTTAAGCGGCGCCCCGTGTTCGCCGGTTTCGATCCCATGTCCGGCGGGCTCCACGCCAATCAGGCCAACGGCGGTGTCGTCGATAAAGTCAGCGAACATGCCGATAGCGTTGGAGCCGCCGCCAACGCAGGCGATAACCGCATCCGGCAGGCGTCCTTCTTTCTCCAGGATCTGCGCTTTAGTCTCTTCGCCAATCATGCGCTGGAATTCACGCACGATGGTCGGGAACGGATGCGGTCCAGCGGCGGTGCCAAGCATGTAGTGGGCTTTTTCATAGCTGCCTGACCAGTCGCGCAAAGCCTCGTTACAGGCATCTTTCAGGGTGGATGAGCCGCTATGTACCGGGATCACTTCCGCACCCATCAGGCGCATGCGGAAGACGTTCGGCGACTGGCGTTCGATATCTTTGGCGCCCATATAGATGCGGCACTTCAGGCCGAGCAGGGCGCTGGCAAGGGCTGAGGCAACGCCGTGCTGACCGGCGCCGGTTTCGGCGATAATTTCCGTTTTGCCCATGCGTTTTGCCAGCAGCGCCTGGCCGAGCACCTGATTAGTTTTGTGTGCGCCGCCGTGCAGCAGATCTTCCCGCTTCAGATACAGGGTCGTGCGCGTACCTTCGGTGAGGTTACGGCATTGGGTCAGCGCCGTCGGGCGACCGGCGTAGTTTTTAAGCAGGTCGCTAAATTCGGCCTGGAATGCCGGATCTTTCTGCGCGCTGACGAAGGCTTCTTCCAGCTGGCGCAGGGCAGGCATCAGGATCTGCGGAACGTACATCCCGCCGAATTCGCCGAAATAGGGATTCAGTAAAGTACTCATTGTTGCTCCTTAATATGCGCGCAGCGTTTGAAACACCGAGGCCAGCTTGCTGGCATCTTTAATACCCGGCAGTGACTCTACGCCTGAATTAAAATCGAGTCCGGCACAGCCGCTTTTCGCGGCTTCAACACAGTTATCGGCGCCGAGGCCGCCAGCCAACAGAACGTTACGCAGATCCTGGCCTTGCAGCAGAGACCAGTCGAAACGCTGGCCGGTGCCGCCCTGACCATTGTCGAGAACGTATTTGTCGACATGATTCAGATTGCGCGGCGGTAGCGTTTCGCCAACGCTGAGGGCTTTCCAGATTTGTACCTTGCCCGGTAATTCGGCGCGCAGGGCGTCGATATAGGTCTGGTCTTCACTACCGTGGAGTTGCACGGCGGCTAAGCTCAGATTTTTCGCGCGGGCAATCACTTTCGCCACCGGCGAATTGCGGAACACGCCGACATAGCTCAGAGGCGCGCTGGCAATTACCGCTTGCGCCTGAGCCTCGTTCACCGCTCGCGGCGACGTCGGAACGAAAATCAATCCGCCATAGATCGCGCCGGATTCATATGCCACCTGGGCATCCTGGGGGCGGGTCAGGCCGCAGACCTTATTCTCACCGAGCAGCACGCGTTTTACGGCGGCGTTCAGATCGTCATGCTCCATCAGGGCAGAACCAATCAGGAAGCCGTTGGCAAAGTGGCTTAATTCGCGCACTTCAGCATAAGTATGGATGCCGGACTCGCTGATGACCGTGACGCCATGACCGAGGCGGGGTGCCAGGGTTCGGGTACGGTTGAGGTCAATCGACATATCGCGCAGATCGCGATTGTTGATGCCGACCACTTTAGCCTTCAGCGCAATTGCGCGCTCCAGTTCCTCTTCATTGCTCACTTCGGTCAACACGCCCATGTTCAGGCTATGCGCGACGGCGGAGAGCTGACGATACTGCTCATCGTCCAGCACCGAAAGCATCAGCAGACAGGCATCAGCCTGGTAGTAGCGCGCCAGGTAGATTTGATAAGGATCGATAGTAAAGTCCTTACACAGAATCGGCTGCGGCGCGACCTTGCTGACCATCGGCAGAAAATCGAAGCTGCCCTGGAAATACTTCTCATCGCAAAGCACTGAGATAGCCGAGGCATAGTGCTTGTAGACGCCGGCGATGGCCGCCGGGTCAAAATCTTCGCGAATCAGGCCTTTTGATGGCGAGGCCTTTTTGCACTCAAGAATAAATGCGGTGCGGGTGCCGGCGAGGGCATCGTAAAAATTGCGCTGCGTCGGTACCACTTCATTTTGAAAACTGGCTAACGGTTGTTGTTGTTTGCGGGCTTCTACCCAAATCGCTTTGTCGGCCACGATTTTTGCTAAAACGGTCTGCATTATTTACCCTCTTGCCGCTAATGCGGTCACTCTGTCATAGGCCGCTCCGCTGTGCAGCACATCGATGACTTGCTGCGCGTTGGCCTTCAGGTCTTCGCGTCCATGTAAACGCATCAACATGGCGACGTTGGCGGCAACGGCGGCTTCGTGAGCGGCTTCACCTTTACCTTGTAGTAAGCGCGTAAGAATGTCACGGTTTTCTTCCGGCGTGCCGCCTGCCAGCTGCTCCTGATGATACGGCGTCAGGCCGAAGTCGGCGGCGGTCAACTGGTAGCTCTTGATTTCACCGTTGCTGAGCTCCGCGACCACCGTCGGCGCGTGCAGCGATACTTCATCCATACCGCCGCTATGTACCACGGCGGCTCGCTGGTAGCCCAGCACGCGCAGGGTTTCCGCAATCGGCAGCACCAGTTCCGGACTGTAGACGCCAATCAGCGCCAGCGGCGGATGCGCCGGGTTGATCAGCGGCCCGAGCACGTTGAACAGGGTACGGGTTTTGAGCTGCTGGCGTACCGGCATCGCGTGACGGAAACCGGTGTGGTATTTCGGCGCAAACAGGAAGCAAACGCCCAGTTCATCCAGCGCCTGGCGAGATTTATCGGCATTCATATCGAGATTGATACCGAATGCTGCCAGCAGGTCGGAAGAACCGGACTTGCTCGACACGCTGCGGTTGCCGTGTTTGGCGACCTTCAGGCCGCAGGCGGCAGCCACAAACGCGCTGGCGGTTGAAATATTGATACTGTTGCTGCCGTCGCCGCCGGTACCGACGATATCGGCAAACGGATAATCCGGACGCGGGAACGGCGCGGCGTTTTCCAGCAGCGCGGTAGCGGCGCCGGCGATCTCCTGCGGATGCTCGCCGCGTACCTTCATGCTGACCAGCGCGGCGGCCAGCTGCTCAGGCTTCACTTCGCCGCGCACCACTGCGGAAAACAGCTGGTGGCTCTCCTGCTGGCTCAGGGTTTCTGCCTGATACAGTTTTTCCAGAATCGGCTGGAGGGTATTCGTCTGTTCCAGCTTCTGCAGCGCCCAGGCCAGAGTCTGTTCCAGCAGACGCGCCCCCTGGGTGGTCAGAATCGATTCAGGATGGAACTGGAAGCCGCAGACGCGATCCGCGCCGTGACGCACCGCCATGACCATGCCGTTAAAGTGGGCGTTGATCGTTAGTCCGGCCGGGATATTGCTGCCCACCAGCGAGTGGTAGCGGGCGACCGGCAGAGGATTACTCAGACCGGTAAACATCGCCTGGCCGTCGTGTTCAATGCTTGAAGCCTTGCCGTGAAGGATTTCACCGGCCTGGCCGACGTAGCCGCCGTAGGCTTCGACAATCGCCTGGTGACCGAGGCAGATGCCGATAATCGGCAGCTTACCGCGCATGCGGGTCAGCAGCTCCGGCATACAGCCCGCTTCGCTCGGGGTTCCCGGGCCCGGGGAGAGCATCAGTACTGGATTGTCCATGGTGCCGATGCGCTCAATCAGCGCCTGCGCCGGGACGGAATTGCGATAAATCACCACGTTATGGCCGTTCGAACGCAGCTGGTCTGCCAGGTTATAGGTGAAAGAATCGATATTATCGAGCAGCAGAATGTCGGCCATTAGAAAATCTCCTTCGCGTGGTGGGCCTGGGCGATAGCGCGCAGCACCGCGCGAGCTTTATTGCGGGTTTCATCCGCTTCTGACTGGGGAACAGAGTCGAGCACGATACCGGCGCCGGCCTGCACCGTGGCGACGCCATCCTGCACATAGGCAGAACGAATGACGATGCAGGTATCGAGGTCGCCATGGGCGGTGAAGTAGCCCACCGCGCCGCCGTAGCTGCCCCGGCGCTTGCCTTCGGCAGCGGCAATGAGCTGCATGGCGCGCACTTTCGGCGCTCCGCTGAGGGTGCCCATATTCATACAGGCGCGATAAGCATGCAGAACGTCGAGATCGCTGCGCAGCTCGCCAACCACGCGGGAGACAAGGTGCATCACGAAGGAGTAACGGTCGACTTTGGTTAAGTCGGCAACGTAGCGGCTTCCCGGCGTGCAGATGCGCGCGAGGTCGTTACGCGCAAGGTCAACCAGCATCAGATGCTCGGAAAGCTCTTTATGGTCGGTGCGCATCTCCAGCTCAATGCGGCTATCAAGATCGCGATCCAACGAACCATCGGCGCGGCGGCCGCGCGGACGGGTACCGGCTATCGGGTAGATTTCAATCTGACGATTGCTGGCATCGTACTTGAGCGAGCTTTCCGGCGAAGCGCCGAACAGGGTGAAGTCGTTGTCCTGCATAAAGAACATGTACGGACTGGGGTTGCTCTTTTTCAGCACATCATAAGCGGCCAGCGGCGACGGGCAGGGCAGCGAGAAACGGCGCGAAGGTACCACCTGGAAAATCTCGCCCGCGCGGATGGCGCGCTGCATTTTACGCACCACGGCGCCGTACTCTTCGTCGCTCTGGTCGCAATCGCAGCGCATCTCGGCTACCGTCGTCACCGGCAGCGGCGCCGGCGGTTCGTTCAGCTGTTGACGAAGCTGAGCGATGCGCTGCAGCAGACGCTGCTTTTCGCTTTCCAGCGGGGTGAACAGGCTCGCCTGAATGCGCGTGTTTTTAGTCTGATGGTCGATAACCAGCAGCGTTTCCGCCAGGTAGAAGCAGTAATCCGGGCAGGCAGTGTCGCTTTCCAGCGGCGGTAGGTTTTCAAAGCCGGCGACGAGGTCATAGGCGAACAGACCGCCGAAGAACATGGCTTCGCGTTCGTCCTGCGGTACGGTAATCAGTTCCTGCAGCAGGCGAAAGGCGTCGAATACCGACAGTGAACACAGACGGGCATCTTCATCTAACAGCGCGCTGACCGGCGGGAAAGTTAATACCCGACCGTTTGGCTGACGCTGGTTATTAATGCCTGAAGGCAGAGCGCTGTCCAACAGCTCCAGCAGCGCCGTGCCGTTAGCGGAAAGTGCGTGAATAGTGACAGTGTCACCTAGTGCGGTAATACGCAGCGCGCTATCCACCAGCAGCAGGCTTTTCAAATCATCCTTACTGTCGATATCCGCGGATTCCAGCAGCAGGGTGGCGGGACGCGCGCCGCATAGCTGGTGGAATAGCGCCGTCGGGTTTTCCCGATAGATGGCGTCGCTGGTGAGAAGCTCGAGTGCCGGTTTTGATGTTTGCATTGTTTGTTGTCGCCTGTTCGCTGTAATAATTTGTCCAATAAAAAGCCCGCTCATTGGCGGGCCGGGTATCTGTATGCTGAGTGCAAAACGCGATCACGCCGCCCGATAACAGGAGGTGCGCCACCAGCCGTGCAGAGTGATGAGTTGCGTTTTCATTGATGATACCCCTTCATGTGAACTTGCGTACTAGTTAACTAGTCCGAGAGATTAAAGTCAACCCCCGTTTGCAGATTTTCTCTATCAGTCGGTATGATGATGCGCTTATTACTATCCTTAATCCCTTAAGCTGCAGAACATCAGTCAATTTGCCTGTGACTTAAAGTATGACGGGTACAGGTTCATGTCCAGCAGGAGTCATCTTGAGCAACACCAACTACGCAGTGATTTACGACCTGCACAGCCATACCATTGCCTCTGACGGGCGACTGACTCCAGAAGAACTTGTCCATCGCGCGCATCAGATGCGCGTCGGCACCCTGGCGATAACCGATCACGATACCGTGGCGGCGATCCCCGCGGCCCGGGCGGAGATTGAACGCGCCGGTTTACCGTTGACGCTGATATCCGGAGTGGAAATCTCCACGCTGTGGGAAAACCATGAAATCCATATTGTCGGGCTGAATATTGATATCGCCCATCCGGCAATGACCGCGCTGCTTGATGAGCAGAAAGCGCGCCGCCAGATGCGGGGACAGCAGATTGCAGAGCGGCTGGAAAAAGCGCGGATCCCTGGCGCCTGGGAAGGGGCGCTGAAGCTGGCTGACGGCGGCGCGGTAACCCGCGGCCACTTCGCCCGCTTTCTGGTGGAGGCCGGCTATGCCAACAATATGGCTGACGTTTTTAAGAAGTATCTGGCGCGCGGGAAAACCGGTTACGTTCCGCCTCAGTGGTGTACAATAAAACAAGCGATTGATGTCATTCATCATTCCGGCGGTAAAGCGGTCATTGCCCATCCCGGACGCTACGACCTCTCTGCCAAGTGGCTGAAACGACTGTTGGCCCACTTTAGCGAGCAGGGAGGCGATGCGATGGAAGTCGCCCAGTGTCAGCAGGCGCCGCACGAGCGGGCTCAGCTTGCCGCTTACGCCGTGCAGTATGGCCTTCATGCCTCGCAGGGGTCTGATTTTCATCAGCCCTGTCCGTGGATCGAGCTGGGCCGCAAACTTTGGCTACCCGCTGGCGTAGAAGGGATCTGGCGCAGTTGGGAAGTGGCCGTAGAACAAAATTGAGAGGGAAGTATGAGCCAGTTTTTTTATATCCATCCGGAAAACCCACAGGCGCGGTTGATTAACCAGGCGGTGGACATCGTGCGTAAAGGCGGGGTGATCGTCTATCCGACCGACTCCGGCTACGCCTTAGGCTGCAAAATTGAAGATAAAGGCGCGATGGAGCGGATTTGCCGAATTCGTAATCTGCCAAACGGCCACAACTTTACCCTGATGTGCCGCGATCTGTCCGAGTTGTCGACCTATTCATTCGTCGATAACGTCGCCTTCCGTCTGATTAAAAATAATACGCCGGGTAATTACACCTTTATCCTTAAGGGCACCAAAGAAGTCCCGCGCCGTCTGCTGCAGGATAAGCGTAAAACCATCGGTATGCGCGTACCGTCAAATCCGATTGCCCAGATGCTGCTGGAAACGCTCGGCGAGCCGATGCTTTCCACCTCGTTGATGCTGCCGGGCAGTGATTTTACCGAATCCGACCCGGAAGAGATCAAGGATCGTCTGGAGAAGCAGGTAGACCTGATTATTCACGGCGGCTATCTGGGACAACAGCCGACCACGGTTATCGATCTTACTGAAGACGTACCGGTGGTGGTGCGTGAAGGCGTGGGTGACGTGACGCCGTTCTTGTAATGGCCCTGTTTCCAGGGAAGGAAGGGGATACAGCGAACACCATCTTGCCGTTTGCTTTATACTGACATTCAGCGCTGCCTGATGTTTTATCCACTTTAAAAGAAGCTATGATGCCGCCTGGCATCTGTCTGCTTGCCATGCGCCTGCACCGAGGCGCGTGGTAAGTTGTGCTATGTGCGTAATGCAAAGAAGCATTCATCCTCAAGTTCGTGTACCATGTTCGGCCACGCGAGAGGCGTGTCTCTGTTATGTCTGCTGCGGTGACATAAAAAACGACACGAGCCGATGCATCATTTATTTACAGAACAGGGTGTTAGGTTGAATTCTATCCGACTACCTGTTTTTCGAAGTATACCAGACGCCTGGGAAGGCGACACCTTAAGGAAGCTCAATGAGCGAGAAATTACAAAAAGTGCTGGCCCGCGCTGGCCACGGCTCCCGCCGTGAAATCGAAGCCAAAATCGAAGCTGGCCGCGTCAGCGTCGATGGCAAAATCGCCACCCTTGGCGATCGCGTTGAAATTGTCCCGGGTTTAAAAATTCGCATCGACGGTCACCTGATTTCGGTGAAAGAGTCTGCGGAACAGATTTGTCGCGTGCTGGCTTACTATAAGCCGGAAGGCGAACTCTGTACCCGTAATGACCCGGAAGGACGTCCGACGGTGTTCGATCGCCTGCCAAAGCTGCGCGGCGCGCGCTGGATTGCCGTCGGCCGACTGGACGTTAATACCTGCGGTCTGCTGCTGTTTACCACCGACGGTGAGCTGGCGAATCGCCTGATGCACCCGAGCCGCGAAGTGGAACGTGAGTACGCGGTGCGCGTGTTCGGGCAGATCGATGATGACAAGCTGCGCCAGCTGGCTCGCGGCGTGCAGCTTGAAGACGGCCCGGCGGCGTTTAAAACTATCAAGTTTACCGGCGGCGAGGGGATCAACCAGTGGTACAACGTCACCCTTACGGAAGGCCGTAATCGTGAAGTTCGCCGCCTGTGGGAAGCCGTTGGTGTGCAGGTCAGCCGCCTGATCCGCGTGCGCTATGGCGATATTCTGCTGCCGAAAGGCCTGCCGCGCGGCGGCTATACCGAGCTGGACCTGGCGCAGACCAACTACCTGCGCGAGCTGGTCGAACTTGCGCCGGAAACCAGCTCTAAGGTTGCGGTTGAAAAAGACCGTCGCCGTATGAAAGCGAACCAGATTCGCCGTGCGGTTAAGCGCCACAGTCAGATGGGCAATAATAATAACAACCGTCGCTCCAGCAGCCGTAATAACGGTAACGGTTAATAATTTCAGTTCCGGCGGTTACCGCCGGAATTCTTCCTCCTGTGACTCCTTTCACACTTCTGCATAAAGACAAAAAACAGGAAATCCCCGGACAAATAACGCAAAGCGGTGCGCCAGGCAACGCCATATACTGAGGCCACTGATTACAAAAACAGGTAGCCTAAAATGGATACAGCAGGAAAACTATCGGCAAGCTATGTGGTTATCGGCGTTAAAGAAAAAATAGGTTATGGCTTTGGTGATTTTGCCTCTAATTTATCGTTCGGTTTTGTTTCTCTGTTCTTACTCTTTTTCTATACCAACATTTACGGCATTAGCGCCGTACAGGCGAGCCTGATTTTTGTTATTGCGCGCGTGGTTGATGCCGCTTTTAATATTCTGATTGGCTTTGCCATCGATAAAACCCACAGTCGTTACGGTAAACTACGCCCGTGGTTGTTATATGGCTCAATTCCGCTCGGCTTTTTAACGGTGCTCTGCTTTGTGCCATTCGGCGGTGAGGCAAAATTCTATTTTGCGCTGATCTCCTATACCATTTATTGCCTGGCGTATACGGCGGTGAATACGCCTTATTCGGCGCTGACTAATCGTCTGACCCAGCATGAAGCCTCCCGCTCATCGCTATCGGTATACCGGTTTGTGCTGGCGATTGTTGGCTATCTGATTGTTTCCACTACTGCCGATATGCTGATTTCCCCGTTTAGCGATAAGCAACTGGGCTACGTCTTCGCGGTCTCTTGCTTTGCGCTGCTGGCGACCTTTTTGTTCCTTGCCTGTTTCGGAATGACCAAAGAGCGCGTTGGCGAGGAAGAGGAAACTCCCGCGCCGACGCTGCGGGAAATGTTGAAGGCGGTGGCAGGCAATGCGCCGCTTATTAACCTCTCGATGTTTACCGTCTTTTTTTATATTGCCTATACCGTGTGGATGGCGATTGCTATTTACTTCATTAAATACATTATTGGCAGCGAAGGTTTTACGTCGACCTTCTTTATGATTCAGTCCGCAGCGTATATTGTCGGCACCGTTATTTCGGAAAAAATCATTGCGCTGATAGGTAAAAAGAAAATGACTCTGGTGGCGCTGTTGATCGGCATTGTCGGCGTACTTATGCAATATTTTATCGCTGGCGACAATATCTGGCTGATTATGACCGGGGTATGCTTGTACAGCATTACGCTGGGGATGGGCTTTGTTTCCATGTGGTCAATGATTGCCGATACCGTGGAATATGCCGAGTGGCACCATGGGGTGCGTACCGAAGGCGCCATCTACGGCTTCTTTAATTTCATCACCAAAATAGCAATGGCTATCGGCGGCGGCTGTGCGGGATGGATGCTGGACTATTATCACTATGACGCGGGTAACATTACTGCCAGCGCAATTAACGGTATTAACGTACTGATGACGCTATTCCCCGGCGCGATGTTTGCTCTCAGCGCCATATTTGTCGCGTGCTATTCGCTGGATGAAAAAACCTATCGCGATATTGTGCAAAAAATCAGCCTGCGTAAACAGAACGCGCTTTAACCTCAGGGAGCCAGAGAGATGAATAACGATTTTAATACCACCCTCGCCGCGATGAGCATCGAAGATAAAGTGGCGCTACTGACCGGCAGCGGCCTGTGGCGTACCGCGTCGCTGCCGCAGCACGGTATCGAAGATATCATTATGACCGACGGTACCTATGGCGTTCGCTACAGCAGCGCGCAGATTGATGGCCGGGAAAAGTGGAGCATGGATGATTTTATTTCGGTCATCACCCAAACAGCAGACCAGGCCAGCGCGGAAGAACCTACCGCGAAAGGGGGAAGCGAGGCGCTCTTCAGTACGTCGCTCCCGGCGACCTGCTTTCCTAACGGTTCCAGCCTGGCCTGCAGTTGGGACGTGGAACTGGTGCATCAGATGGGGCAGGCGCTGGGAAGAGAGTGCCAGCATATGGGGGTTGGGATTCTGCTCGGACCGGGCATTAACATCCGCCGTACGCCGCTGGCTGGTCGAGGCTATGAATATTATGCCGAAGACCCGGTGGTCAGCGGCGACATTGCTGCTGCGCTGATCAACGGTCTGCAGCAGGAGGGCGTCGGCGCCAGCCTGAAACACTTTGCGGCGAACAACTCCGAGTACCGCCGTACGGAAATGGATTCGATTATTGAAGAACGGGCGCTGCGGGAAATCTACCTGGCGGGTTTCCAGCGGGCGATTACAAAATCCCAGCCGTGGACGGTCATGTCTTCGTACAATCGTCTTAACGGTGTACAAACTTCGCAGGATCCGTTTTTACTCACTCAGGTATTGCGCGATGAGTGGGGATATGACGGCTTGGTCATGTCCGACTGGTACGGTATTAAAGATCGCCCGGCATCGCTGATGGCGGGTAACGATCTGGCGATGCCGGAAACCCGCCGCGATAAACAAACTCTGCTGGCGGCTATTGAATCCGCAGAGGTGCCGATGGCGGTGGTAGACCGCGCCTGTCTACGCATGCTGAAACTGCTCGACAAGGTTCAGCGCCATCGCCGCCCGGAAACGCGAGCCGATTTCCCGGCGCACCACGCGCTGGCGCAGCGCCTGGCCGGCGAATCCATTGTCTTGCTGAAAAACGAAGATAGACTGCTGCCGCTGCATCCGGAGAAAACACCGCGTATTGCGGTGTTGGGTAAACCAGCCCAGGAGCCGGTGATCCAGGGGTCCGGATGCGCGACAACGGTGCCGTATCTGCTCGACCGCCCGCTGGATGAAATTTTCGATCTCGCCGGGGACGATTTTAGCGTCTCATGGGCCGTAGGCGCGCCGGACGATCTGCGCAGCGATGAACAGGCGCTGGCGCAGGCCTGCCGGGTCGCTCAGGAAGCTGACGTGGCGGTGATTTTCGTCAGTACCGCCGTGGGTGAAGATGGTGAAAATGGCGATCGTCAGGATCTGAATATTCTGCCGGTGCATGAACGGTTGATTCGCGAAGTGGCGGCAGTCCAGCCGAATATCGTAGTGGTGCTGGCAAATAGCGATGCGGTGGTGATGCCGTGGCTTGGCGAGTGCAAGGCGCTGCTGGAAACGTTTTTTGCCGGACAAGGAATGGGGCGCGCGGTTGCGGAAATCCTCTTCGGCCAGCGCAACCCTTGCGGTAAATTGACGGTGACGGTGCCCAATACGCTGGAGGAAACGCCGGCCTGGCTGCACTATCCGGGCGAAAACCTGCGCCATCATTACGGAGAAGGGCTTTTTGTCGGCTATCGCTATTACGACAAGCGTTGTCTGACGCCGCAGTTTCCCTTCGGTTTTGGCTTAAGTTATACCCGGTTTGCTTACGATAATATTGCGCTCTCAGCCTCCCGTGTAGGCGCAAGCGAGACGCTTACCGTTTCGTTCGATCTGACCAACTGCGGAGAGTATGCAGGCAAGGAGATAGTTCAGCTGTACGTGAGCGCGCCTCAGGGAGAGCTGATTCGCGAAGTGCAGTCATTAAAAGCCTTCAGTAAAGTGGCGCTGGCCGCAGGGGAGTGCCGCCGGGTCAGCCTGCAGCTGCCCATCGGCGACCTGGCCTGCTATCATCCTGGCCTCGGCGACTGGGTCGTGACGCCGGGGCTCTGGCAGATCCGAGTCGGCGGCTCATCGCGGGATCTGCCGCTGACGGCGGAAATCGAAGTGGACTGCCCGCAGCGGTACGTCCCGCTTCGCGATGATAATTCGCTGCAGCAGCTGATTCAGCAGCCGGAAGCTTTTGCCCGGGTAGTCAAGTTGATTGCCGATAAGAGCCAGATGCCTGCGGAACAGGTCCGTGAAAAACTGATCCGCCTGGCGCCGGATTTGTTCTGCGGGCTGCTGATTGCGCTGACCGAGTTTCTGGCGCTGGATATTGAGCGCGACGAACTTAACGCCGTGCTGACAGGGCGCTGATCGTTGCCAATGACAGGAGAGTGCGCATGTTTCCTTTTTCAGTGACTCACCCCGGTTCGCTCACGCAGAGCGGACGACAGACGGCGAACAGCGGCTACGAGCTGATTGCCTTCGATGCCGAGAAGCTGAACGTGTTTGCCGCGGAGGTTCGCTACTGCGAGCCGCACTGGCATCCGGCTCCTGAGCTGATTACCGTACTGGCAGGGCGGTTTACGCTCGCCGTCGGCCAGCAGAGCCTGGAGCTGGCGCAGGGGGACATGCTGTACATCAATGCGGAAGAGGTTCATTCCCTCAACGCGGAGGCGGCGGGCAGCCAACTGGTCACCGTTCAGTTTTCGCCCGGCCTGTTTGACGAACTTCACCCCTCGCCGCAGCTGGAATGGAGTACCTGCGGACGATCTTACACTGCGGCGGACAGTGAAGTGCATCAGCGGCTGGCGGGGTTACTGAAACAGCTGATCGACAACCCTGCGCCGTTTCAGCGTATCGCCGCCATTTATCTGTTACTGGATGCGTTAGTCTCCGCTGGCAAGCCGACGCAGCGCGGCGAAAGTTCGCTGCGCGACGAGGCGATGATCAAAAAAGGCATAGATTTTATCAATCAACACTTTGACCAGCCGCTGACGCTGAGCGAGGTCGCCTGCCATAGCGGGATGAGCTACTCCTGGTTTTCGCGGCTGTTTAAAAAGGTGAGTCGCTATAATTTTAAAGAGTATCTGACGCTGGTGCGGCTAAACAAAGCCCGCACGCTGTTGCGCGATACCCGTACGCCGATTACCGAGATTAGCCACAGCTGCGGATTTCAGGAGCATAAATACCTGATTGCCGCCTTTAATAAATACTGCGGCGTTACGCCGACCGAATATCGCAAGCGCTTCGTTTCACGGCAAAATATTGTCGAAAGCGAACTGGCTCCGGGGGAGGATTGCCTGTGTCTGCCGCTCAACCATGCGCTGCTTGAGCGGCTGGTGGCTAGTAGTCGATCCCCATCTGCGCTTTGATACCGGCATCAAACGCGTGTTTCACCGGACGTAGTTCGCTGACGGTATCGGCCAGTTCGGTAATTTCACGGTGGCAGCCGCGTCCGGTAATAATCACCGTCTGCTGCGCCGGACGGTTGCGTAACGCGGTAAGCACCTCTTCCAGCGGCAGATAGTCGTAGGCCACCATATAGGTGAGCTCGTCCAGTAAAACGAGATCGAGGCTTTCATCGGCCAGCATGCGGCGCCCGTGCTCCCAGACCGCGAGGCAGGCGGCGGTATCGCTTTCGCGATCCTGCGTATTCCAGGTAAAACCGGTCGCCATCACCTGAAACTCGACGCCGTGGGGTTCGAGCAGATTGCGCTCGCCGTTCGGCCAGGTGCCTTTAATAAACTGCACGACGCCAGCTTTCTTACCGTGCCCAACGGCGCGGGTGACGGTACCGAAGGCGGCAGTCGTTTTACCCTTACCGTTGCCGGTAAAAACGATCACGATACCGCGCTCTTCCTGCGCGGCGGCGACGCGAGCGTCAACTTTGTCTTTTACCCGCTGCTGGCGTTCGCGGTGGCGTTCATCACTCATTGTGCGATTCCTGGTTTGCGGCCCGGCTGGGCGTCAAAAGTCATTCCCGTCTTACGACGACTGTCGTCGCCCATCAGCCACAGGTATACCGGCATGATATCAGCGGGGGTTTTCAATTTTTGCGGATCTTCCGTCGGGAACGCATTGGCGCGCATTTTGGTGCGGGTGCCGCCTGGGTTAATGCAATTGACCCGCAGATGGCGGTTTTGATACTCCTCGGCCAGCACCTGCATCATGCCTTCGGTAGCAAATTTCGACGCGGCGTAAGCGCCCCAGTTCGCACGTCCCTGGCGGCCGACGCTGGAAGAGGTAAAGACCAGCGAACCCGATTCGGATTTGAGTAATAAAGGAAGCAGTGCCTGGGTGAGCATAAAGGTGCCGTTCACGTTCACCTGCATCACCTGCTGCCACACTTCCGGCTTTTGTTGATCCATCGGGCAAACGTCGCCCAGCAGACCCGCGTTATGTAGCACTCCGTCGAGGCGCGGGTAGTGGATGGCTATTTTCTGCGCCAGCTGCTGGCACTCCTGCGGCGTGCAGGTTAACAGGTCGAGAGTAAACCAGCGGGCGGGAATGCCGCCAGCCTGCTCAATCTCTTGCGCGACGCCGCGCAGTTTCTCTTCATTGCGTCCGACCAGAATAACGCTGGCGCTATAGCGGGAATAGGTCAGGGCGGCTTCACGGCCAATGCCGTCGCTGGCGCCAGTAACCAGGATGATGCGGTCCTGTAACAGGTGACGTTGCGGTTGATAGTGCACGGCGACTCCTCGGGCGATCTGCTGACGATCGCGCTTGCTGTTCGGTATCTCACTTTTGCGCTTTATGCCTGAAAGCGCCCGCTAATGCAATCGGCGAAGCGGAAACTCTTCGCGGAATTAATATCTTGCAACGATTTCATCGTCGCTGAAAAAAACAGGAAGGCGCCTCGCACGCGACACAAAGCACAAAGACTTCTCGCCGACGGCTGATGTACACTGTGCGCCAACGTCAGTGGTTTACACAAGGTGAAAACGTGGAATTAGTTGCTCAATATGGCCTGTTTTTGGCCAAAATCGCGACCATCGTTGTCGCAATTGCGGTTATCGTCGCCATTATTGTTAACCTGACTCAGCGCAAAAAACAGCGCGGCGAGCTGCGGGTAACCAATCTTAGCGAGCAATATAAGGAGATGAAGGAAGAGCTGGCGGTTTCGTTGCTCGATGCGCCGCAGCAGAAGCTGTGGCATAAAGCGCAAAAGAAAAAGCTTAAGCAGGAAGCTAAGGCGTCTAAGGCGCGGGCGAAGCTGGGAACGCCTGAGCCGGACGCCAAACCGCGCGTCTGGGTGATCGATTTTAAAGGCAGCATGGATGCGCATGAAGTCAGCAGTCTGCGCGAAGAGATCACCGCGGTCCTGGCGGCGGCAAAGGCGCGCGATCAGGTGGTCATTCGCCTCGAAAGCCCCGGCGGCGTGGTTCACGGCTATGGTCTTGCCGCTTCACAGCTGCAGCGTCTGCGCGACAAACAGATCCCGCTAACGGTGGCGGTAGATAAAGTCGCGGCCAGCGGCGGTTATATGATGGCCTGCGTGGCGAACAGAATCGTCTGTGCGCCGTTTGCTATCCTTGGCTCTATTGGCGTCGTCGCGCAAATCCCGAACCTTCATCGCTTCCTGAAGAATAAAGATATCGATATTGAGCTGCATACGGCAGGCCAGTACAAACGTACCCTGACGATGCTGGGCGAAAATACCGAAGAAGGGCGTCAGAAGTTCCGCGAAGACCTCAACGATACCCATCGACTGTTCAAAGATTTTGTTCACCAGATGCGTCCCGAACTCGATATTGAACAGGTAGCCACTGGCGAACATTGGTACGGCGTTCAGGCGCTGGAGAAGGGGCTTGTGGATGCGGTGGAAACCAGCGATGAGCTACTGTTGGGTCTGATGGATAAACACGAGGTGATCGGCGTGCGCTATCAGCAGCGTAAGAAAATGCTCGATCGTTTTACCGGTAGCGCCGCGGAAAGCGCTGATAAACTCCTGCTGCGCTGGTGGCAGCGCGGGCAAAAACCGCTGATGTAATCCAGACAACGCGAGGCTTCGGCCTCGCGTTTTCGTCAGGGTCGGGCAGAAGTGTTAATCCGCCAGGTGATACTTATCAGACAGTTCGTGCGCGAGGTATTTAAACATATTAAATACCGCCGTACTTTTCGCCGTGGGCAGTCCTTGCTCATCAAGATAAAACTCGCCGCTGAACACCAGCACGCCGTTACGCTGCACGACGTCGGTGGCCTCGATCCCGGCTAACGTATCTTCATGTTCGCGAATGAGTTTGTTGGCTTTTTCCAGAAGCGTCTGGCGATCGATGGGTTGGGTTGTACCTTGCATAAATGCCTCCTGTGATTCTTCGCGGGTAGTCTACGCCGCGCGACGGCGAGGGGCAAATTTTCCATTGATCTTACAGGGGTAATTGCAGGCGCCGAATAAACATCAGTTAGTGGCGGGATTTGCTTTTGCATGCTAATAAAGTTGCGTAACGAATTTTATCAGGTACAGTGTGACGCTTTCAGCGATCTGGCAACAGATTTGCTTGACATTCGGCCAAAAATTATTCGTGCTATGTCGCCTGGCAAGAAAAAGCCAGCAAACTCAGCTATCTGGTTTTATGGATGTGAAACCGGTGCAAAGGGTTGATATCCATCGACAACGACGCAACATAGGTTGTGACGTGTCGCCAGTGGATGGTGAATCAATGTGCGATGTATTCCTGGATGAATCAAATTAGGTAAAGGTGAATATGGGTAAAGCTCTCGTTATCGTTGAGTCCCCGGCAAAAGCCAAAACGATCAATAAGTATCTGGGTAATGACTACGTGGTTAAGTCCAGCGTCGGTCATATCCGCGATTTGCCGACCAGTGGCTCAGCATCTAAAAAGAGCGCCGACTCTACCTCCACCAAAGGGGCTAAAAAGCCTAAGAAGGATGAACGCGGCGCTCTGGTCAACCGTATGGGCGTGGACCCATGGCATGACTGGAATGCGCACTATGAAATACTCCCGGGTAAAGAAAAGGTCGTTTCTGAACTCAAACAGTTGGCGGAAAAAGCCGACCACATCTATCTCGCAACCGACCTTGACCGCGAAGGGGAGGCCATTGCATGGCACCTGCGGGAAGTTATCGGTGGTGATGAACAGCGCTATAGCCGCGTGGTGTTCAACGAGATTACCAAGAATGCTATCCGTCAGGCTTTCGAAAAGCCGGGCGAACTGAATATTGACCGTGTTAACGCTCAGCAGGCGCGTCGCTTTATGGACCGCGTGGTGGGCTATATGGTTTCTCCGCTGCTGTGGAAAAAAATTGCCCGCGGTCTGTCCGCAGGCCGCGTCCAGTCGGTTGCGGTACGTCTGGTGGTCGAGCGCGAGCGCGAAATTAAAGCGTTCGTTCCGGAAGAGTACTGGGAAGTTGACGCCAGCACCACCACCCCAGGCGGCGATGCATTGCCGCTGCAGGTAACGCACAACGGCGATAAGCCATTCCGTCCGGTAAGCCGTGATGAAACCATGGCGGCCGTCTCGCTGCTTGAAAAAGCCAGCTACAGCGTGCTGGAGCGTGAAGACAAACCGACCAGCAGCAAGCCGGGCGCGCCGTTTATCACTTCCACGCTGCAGCAGGCCGCCAGCACGCGTCTTGGCTTCGGCGTGAAGAAAACCATGATGATGGCCCAGCGACTCTATGAAGCGGGACACATTACCTATATGCGTACCGACTCGACGAACCTGAGCCAGGATGCGCTGAGCATGGTGCGCGGCTACATTGGCGATAACTTCGGCAAGAAGTATCTGCCGGAGAACGCGAATCAGTACGCCAGCAAAGAAAACTCGCAGGAGGCGCACGAAGCTATTCGTCCTTCCGACGTCAACGTGCTGGCCGAAACCTTAAAAGATATGGAATCTGATGCGCAGAAACTGTATCAGCTGATCTGGCGCCAGTTTGTCGCCTGTCAGATGACTCCTGCGCAGTACGACTCCACCACGCTGACGGTAAAAGCCGGCGATTTCAAACTGAAAGCCCGCGGCCGTACGCTGCGCTTTGACGGTTGGACTAAGGTGATGCCAGCCCTGCGTAAAGGCGATGAAGATCGTACTTTACCGCTGGTCAATAAGGGCGACAGCCTGAGCCTGGTCGAACTGACGCCAGCGCAGCACTTTACCAAGCCGCCGGCGCGTTTTAGCGAAGCCTCGCTGGTTAAAGAGCTCGAAAAACGCGGCATCGGCCGTCCGTCTACCTACGCGTCAATCATTTCGACCATTCAGGATCGCGGCTACGTACGAGTGGAAAACCGCCGTTTCTATGCGGAAAAAATGGGCGAAATCGTCACCGATCGACTGGAAGAGAACTTCCGCGATCTGATGAACTACGACTTCACCGCGCAGATGGAAGACCGTCTTGACCAGGTGGCGAACCATCAGGCCGAGTGGAAGCAGGTGCTCGACAGCTTCTTCGGGGACTTCACTTCGCAGCTGCAAACGGCAGAGAAAGATCCGGAAGAGGGCGGCATGCAGCCGAACCCTATGGTGCTGACCAGCATTGACTGCCCAACCTGCGGGCGCAAGATGGGGATCAGGACCGCCAGCACCGGCGTGTTCCTTGGCTGCTCGGGCTATGCGCTGTCGCCGAAAGAGCGCTGCAAAACCACCATTAACCTGGTGCCGGAAAACGAAGTCCTCAACGTGCTGGAAGGCGATGACGCCGAAACCAATGCATTGCGGGCCAAACGTCGCTGTAAAAAATGCGGCACGGCAATGGACAGCTACCTTATCGATCCGAAGCGCAAGCTGCACGTCTGCGGTAATAACCCGACCTGCGATGGTTACGAGATTGAAGAGGGCGAATTCCGCATCAAGGGCTATGACGGTCCGATCGTTGAGTGTGAGAAATGTGGCTCCGAAATGCACCTGAAAATGGGGCGTTTTGGTAAGTACATGGCCTGCACCAACGACGAGTGTAAAAACACCCGTAAGATCCTGCGTAATGGTGAAGTGGCTCCGCCGAAAGAAGATCCGGTTCCGCTGCCGGAACTGCCGTGCGAGAAGTCAGACGCCTATTTCGTCCTGCGCGATGGCGCGGCGGGCGTATTCCTTGCCGCCAATACTTTCCCGAAATCCCGCGAAACTCGCGCGCCGCTTGTGGAAGAGCTGTTCCGCTTCCGCGATCGTCTGCCTGAGAAGCTGCGCTATCTGGCCGATGCGCCGCAGCAGGATCCGGAAGGCAACAAAACGCTGGTGCGCTTTAGCCGCAAAACTAAACAGCAGTATGTTGCTTCTGAGAAAGAGGGTAAAGCGACCGGCTGGTCAGCCTTCTATATCGACGGTAAATGGACCGAAGCGAAGAAATAACCTCTCCTGAGGGCCGCGTTGCGGCCCTTCATTCATTTCCCAGGTGACTGATCTCCCACGTTAATCAGCTTTTTTATCTCCCGCCTTATAACTGTCTTATTATTTTTTGTTAGTATCTATACATAGTAGATATAAATGATATAGTGGTTATAGCTAATCTCTTTTTTATTATCAAATCGTCTTATACATCATCGTCTTCAGGATACGTTGTGGCGTCTAAATGGCGAGTCGCAGAGAGGCAGAGCCAGACTGGATTGCCAGCCGGATCGTCGCCTGAACGTAAAATGTATTAAGCGGGTTCATTTTACGCGCTATCGGATATCAGCCATGAAACTACAGCAGCTCCGCTATATCGTTGAGGTTGTTAACCATAATCTGAACGTCTCCTCTACTGCCGAAGGTCTGTATACCTCACAGCCGGGCATCAGCAAGCAGGTTCGCATGCTGGAAGATGAGCTGGGAATTCAGATTTTCGCCCGCAGCGGCAAACATCTGACCCAGGTTACTCCTGCGGGCCAGGAGATCATCCGCATCGCTCGCGAAGTACTGTCGAAGGTGGATGCGATTAAATCGGTGGCCGGAGAGCACACCTGGCCTGACAAAGGTTCGCTGTACGTGGCGACCACGCATACCCAGGCGCGCTACGCGCTGCCGGGGGTTATCAAAGGTTTTATCGAACGCTATCCCCGCGTCTCGCTGCACATGCATCAGGGCTCGCCAACGCAAATCGCCGAGGCGGTGTCGAAAGGTAATGCCGACTTCGCTATCGCTACGGAAGCGCTTCATCTCTATGATGATTTGGTCATGCTGCCGTGCTATCACTGGAACCGTTCCGTGGTCGTGACGCCTGAACATCCGCTGGCGTCGCGAGAGTCGGTATCGATTGAAGAGCTGGCGCAGTACCCATTGGTGACCTACACCTTCGGTTTCACCGGTCGTTCTGAACTGGATACCGCCTTTAATCGCGCCGGTTTAACCCCGCGCATCGTGTTTACCGCGACTGACGCCGATGTGATTAAAACCTATGTCCGCCTGGGGCTTGGGGTAGGGGTAATAGCCAGTATGGCGGTCGACCCGGTTTCCGATCCGGACCTGGTCAAGCTGGACGCCAACGATATATTCAGCCACAGCACCACCAAAATAGGCTTCCGGCGCAGCACCTTCTTACGAAGCTATATGTATGATTTTATTCAACGATTTGCACCGCATCTGACCCGAGACGTGGTCGATACCGCGGTCGCTCTGCGCTCAAATGAAGATATTGAGGCCATGTTCAAAGATATTAAGTTACCGGAAAAATAACCGCAGAAAAAATGATGGCATCCTCACGGGGATGCCAAAACCTATAATGACCTGAATTTGAATATCTAAACGTTGTCTGAATCACAATTTTCGTTAACTCCTCATACCAGATTTGCAAATATACCTGTCGCGATCAAAATAATGATTAAAGATATCTGCCGGGAAGCGAATTCGCTGGATTAATAGCGCATCCATAATTAAGATTTATCTGTGGTTAGCAATTCTTAGCGATTGGTGGTGAAAAAATGATTAGTGATATCGATTATATGAAGTTTACGATGTCACAGGAACGTGACAAGACTGAGATAGATCCGGTTTTGAGAAGTAAGGCCTGGAGCGCCGTTATCCTTGGGCTTGCGATGTTCTGGAGCGTCATTGCTCTGGTTATCTGCAACGTTTGGTTTCTAAGCTAGAGCACCTGCCAGTCAAAATGGTTGTGTCAGTTTTATGACAAGTGAAATATTGAGAATAATTTCCATCTGATAAAAATAGCGGCAATAAGGAGGATATAATCTTTCTCTTTTTAGATTCGCTCAATAAATTTTCTCTATTGGACTAATCGGCAAAATAATGGCGATTAGTCCTTCTTTGTACTCGCGTACTAATACACCTCGGTTGTTGAAGTAAACGCACCTTCTTCAATGCTTCTCAATATTACCACCCTCTATTATTCAAATTTCCTGTCTTAATCCGCTTAACCAATTTTAGCAATTTGAGTTGTTATCAAAGTGTTACATCAAAGATGTGTTATCTTTAATAATGACCCTGAGGAGGATCAGGGGATGCTATCCCTAAGGTAAAGGAGGAGCTATGTCGTCAACCCTACGAGCAGCCAGCAAGGATACGCTTCAGGTTAAAGATAAAACCTGGCATTACTACAGCTTACCGCTGGCCGCCAAAGAACTGGGCGATCTCTCGCGCTTGCCCAAATCACTTAAAGTGCTACTGGAAAACCTGTTGCGCTGGCAGGACGGTGATTCCGTCACCGCCGAAGATATTCATGCCCTTGCCGGATGGCTGGAGCATGCCCATGCCGACCGGGAAATTGCCTACCGTCCAGCGCGCGTTCTGATGCAGGACTTCACAGGTGTTCCCGCCGTCGTCGATCTGGCGGCGATGCGCGAAGCGGTAAAACGCCTGGGAGGCGACACCGCCAAAGTGAACCCGCTTTCTCCTGTCGACCTGGTCATTGACCATTCGGTTACGGTAGACCGTTTCGGCGATGATGATGCCTTTGAAGAAAACGTCCGGCTTGAGATGGAGCGTAACCATGAGCGTTATGTCTTCTTACGTTGGGGACAACAGGCTTTCAGCCGCTTCAGCGTGGTGCCGCCGGGCACCGGGATTTGCCACCAGGTTAACCTGGAATATCTCGGTCGGGCGGTATGGGGCGAACAGCAAAACGGCGAGTGGGTAGCCTTCCCGGACACGCTGGTCGGTACCGATTCACATACCACAATGATTAACGGTTTAGGCGTACTCGGCTGGGGCGTGGGCGGTATCGAAGCGGAAGCCGCCATGCTTGGACAGCCGGTATCCATGCTGATACCGGACGTTGTCGGCTTTAAGCTGACCGGCAAGCTACGTGAAGGCATCACCGCGACGGACCTGGTCCTGACGGTCACTCAGATGCTGCGTAAACATGGCGTAGTAGGTAAGTTTGTTGAATTCTACGGCGATGGCCTCGATTCCCTGCCGCTGGCGGACCGTGCGACTATCGCTAATATGTCGCCGGAGTATGGCGCAACCTGCGGCTTCTTCCCGATTGATGCGGTCACGCTTGACTATATGCGCCTGACCGGGCGCAGTGAAGAGCAGGTGGCGCTGGTGGAAGCCTATGCGAAAGCCCAGGGGATGTGGCGTCAGCCCGGAGATGAACCGGTCTTCACCAGTACGCTGGCGCTGGATATGGGTAGCGTCGAAGCCAGTCTGGCAGGGCCGAAGCGTCCCCAGGATCGCGTGGCTCTCGGCGATGTGCCTCATGCCTTTGCTGCCAGCACCGAACTGGAGGTGAACCACGCGCAGAAAGATAAACGACCAATCGACTATACCTTAAACGGGCAGCAGTACTCGCTACCGGACGGGGCGGTGGTGATTGCCGCGATCACCTCCTGTACGAATACTTCCAACCCCAGCGTGCTGATGGCCGCTGGCTTGCTGGCGAGGAAAGCTGTCGAGCTGAGCCTCAAACCGCAGCCGTGGGTTAAAGCATCGCTGGCGCCGGGATCGAAGGTGGTTTCCGACTATCTGGCCCATGCAAAGCTGACGCCCTATCTGGATGAGCTGGGATTTAACCTGGTCGGTTACGGCTGTACCACCTGTATCGGTAACTCTGGGCCGCTGCCGGATCCCATTGAGCGGGCAATCAAGCAGGGCGATCTGACCGTCGGGGCCGTGCTTTCCGGCAACCGCAACTTTGAAGGACGTATTCATCCGCTGGTAAAAACTAACTGGCTGGCTTCACCGCCGCTGGTGGTCGCCTACGCTCTGGCGGGTAATATGAATCTTGACCTGACGCGTGAACCATTAGGGACCGGTAAAGAGGGTCAGCCGGTGTATCTGAAAGATATCTGGCCGAGCGGCAGCGAAGTGGCCCAGGCGGTTGAGCAGGTCTCAACGGAGATGTTCCGCAAAGAGTACGCTGAAGTATTTGAAGGGACCGCCGAGTGGAAGGCGATTAAAGTGGATCGCTCTGATACCTACGACTGGCAGGATGATTCGACCTATATTCGTCTGTCGCCCTTCTTTGATGAAATGGGCGTTGAACCTGAACCGGTGGAGGATATTCATGGCGCGCGCATTCTGGCCATGCTGGGCGACTCGGTTACTACCGACCACATCTCACCGGCGGGCAGCATTAAAGCCGACAGTCCTGCGGGTCGTTATCTGCAGAATCACGGCGTCGAACGCATCGACTTTAACTCCTACGGCTCACGTCGCGGCAACCATGAGGTGATGATGCGCGGCACCTTTGCCAACATCCGTATACGTAACGAAATGGTGCCCGGCGTGGAAGGGGGAATGACCCGCCATCTTCCGGATAGCCAGCCTATTGCTATCTACGATGCTGCAATGCTCTATAAAGCGGAGGGCACGCCGCTGGCGGTCATTGCCGGCAAAGAGTACGGTTCCGGCTCCAGCCGCGACTGGGCGGCTAAAGGCCCGCGTTTGCTGGGCGTCAGGGTGGTGATTGCCGAGTCATTCGAGCGTATCCACCGCTCCAACCTGATTGGTATGGGGATTCTGCCGCTGGAGTTTCCGCAAGGGGTAACGCGCAAAACGCTGGGACTGAACGGCGAGGAGCGGATTGATATCAGCAACCTGCAGGCTCTACAGCCAGGTATGACGGTACCGGTCAAGCTCACCCGCGCGGACGGTAGTCAGGAGGTCATTGAGTGCCGCTGCCGTATCGATACCGCGACTGAGCTGACCTACTATCAGAACGACGGTATTTTGCACTATGTGATCCGCAATATGCTCTAAACCTGCGTCTGATATAAAAAGGGCCAGCATATGCTCTGGCCCTTTTCTTATTAATGTGGCGGATTATTTACTCAGCAGGTGGCCCATTTTCGCCGCCTTGGTATCGAGATAGTGGGCATTTTTCGGGTTGCGGCCCACGATCAGCGGCACGCGTTCGACAATGTTGATTCCGGCTTCGGTAAGGATCTCAACCTTCTTCGGATTGTTGGTCAACAGACGCACCTGTTCAACGTTGAGCAGCTTAAACATATCCGCGCACAGGGTAAAATCACGCTCATCGGCGGCAAAGCCCAGCTGATGATTAGCCTCGACGGTGTCATAGCCTTGATCCTGTAAAGCGTAAGCGCGAATTTTATTCAGCAGGCCGATATTGCGCCCTTCCTGCCGGTGATACAGCAGGATACCGCGCCCCTCTTCGGCAATATGCGACAGCGCCGCTTCCAGCTGAAATCCGCAATCACAGCGCAGGCTAAAAAGGGCATCGCCCGTGAGACACTCAGAGTGTACGCGGGCCAGCACCGGGGATTGCCCCGAAATATCGCCGAAAACCAGCGCGACGTGATCCTGCCCGGTTGCCAGTTCTTCAAAACCCACCATGAGAAAATCGCCCCATGGGGTTGGCAGTTTGGCTTCTGCCACACGTTTAAGCTGCATGTGATTCTCCAGATTCTATCAGCACCTGACTGTGCTTCTGTTTGCCGCTATTTTGCCACAACGGCGCGACGTTCTCCTAATTGCGTACGGTTACCTGCGCGCAAAGCGCACAAACGAACTACTTTCCGTTATGATATTGAGGTCAAAGAATAAGGAGATGAAATGCTGTTGATTGCCAGACGAACCGCCGTTGGCGCGGCCCTGCTATTGATTATGCCTGCTGTGGTGTGGATTTCCGGCTGGAAATGGCATCCGGAACTGTCGGCAGGCATGATGAAGCTGCTGTACTGGGTGACCGAGACGGTGACGCAACCCTGGGGCATCATCACGCACGTTATTTTATGCGCCTGGTTCCTGTGGTGCCTGCGATTTCGTCTGCGCGCCGCGGTAGTCCTGTTCCTGATTCTGGGCGCCGCGATCCTGCTGGGCCAGGGTATGAAGTCGTGGATTAAAGACCGCGTTCAGGAGCCTCGCCCCTTTGTCATCTGGCTGGAACAGGCCCGGCAGGTGCCGGTCACCCAATTCTACACCTTGAAACGCAAAGAACGCGCTAAACTGGTGCATGAGCAGCTGGCCCAGGAGCAGCAAATTCCGCACTTTTTGCGTAAGCACTGGCAAAAAGAGACCGGCTTCGCTTTCCCTTCTGGTCACACCATGTTTGCTGCCAGCTGGGCGCTGCTTGGCGTAGGTCTGCTGTGGCCCCGGCGTCGTTGGGTAACCATGGCGCTGCTGCTGACGTGGGCCGTAGCGGTGATGGGGAGCCGCCTGGCGCTGGGCATGCACTGGCCGCAGGACCTGATCGTCGCGACGCTCATTTCCTGGCTGCTGGTGACCCTGGCGACCTGGCTTGCCCAGCGGTTCTGCGGTCCGCTATCGCCGCCGGGTGAAGAGGCGCAGGATATTAAAAAAAGGGCGGCAGCGCCGGAATAGTGTTGATATTGCCAGCTTCAGGCCGCATATCCTGTACTGGCGTCATGCATTTCCATTTCACCGCTGCGGCGAAAATGATACTTTATAGGGCTGAACGCGGGATTCTTACGCGCAACCCACATAACGGGAAGTCATGTGAAATATTTTCTAATTTTCTTATTGGTGTTAGCAATCTTCGTCATTTCAGTGACGCTGGGAGCGCAGAATGACCAGGTGGTCACGTTCAACTATTTGCTCGCGCAGGGTGAATTCCGTATCTCAACGCTGCTGGCCGTGCTTTTTGCTGCCGGTTTTGCCATCGGTTGGTTGATTTGCGGCCTTTTCTGGCTGCGCGTCCGCGTCTCTCTGGCGCGTGCCGAGCGCAAAATTAAGCGTCTGGAGCATCAGATTGCGCCAGCCGGCGCTGCGCCCGCTGAAGCCGGTGTTCCTGCGGTGAAGGAATAATCATTTATGCTGGAGTTGTTGTTTCTGCTTTTGCCCGTTGCCGCAGCATATGGCTGGTATATGGGGCGCAGAAGTGCACAACAGTCCAAACAGGACGATGCGAGCCGTCTGTCGCGTGACTACGTTACAGGGGTTAACTTCCTGCTGAGCAATCAGCAGGATAAAGCCGTCGATCTGTTCCTCGATATGCTGAAAGAGGATACCGGCACCGTCGAAGCCCACCTTACGCTGGGCAATCTGTTTCGCTCGCGCGGCGAAGTTGACCGCGCTATCCGCATTCACCAGAGCTTAATGGAAAGCGCCTCGTTAACTTACGATCAGCGCCTGCTGGCGGTTCAGCAGCTGGGGCGCGATTATATGGCAGCCGGGCTGTATGACCGGGCGGAGGGGATGTTTAAACAGCTGGTGGATGAAACGGATTTTCGCCTTGGTGCATTACAGCAGCTGCTGCAGATTTATCAGTCAACCAGCGACTGGCAGTCGGCGATTGAAGTGGCGGAACGCCTGGTTAAGCTCGGTAAAGAGAAGCACCGCGGCGAAATCGCCAACTTCTGGTGCGAGCTGGCGCTGCAGCAAATGGCGGGCAATGACCTGGATAAGGCCATGGCGCTACTGAAAAAAGGCGCCGCTGCGGACAAGAACAGCGCTCGCGTCTCCATCATGATGGGCCGGGTGTGGATGGAGAAGGGCGACTACGCCAAAGCCGTCGAGAGCCTGGAGCGGGTAATTGAGCAAGACAAAGAACTGGTCGGTGAAACCCTGGAGATGCTGCAAACCTGTTACCAGCAGCTGGGGAAAATCGACGAGTGGGAAGCGTTTTTACGCCGCTGCGCGGATGAAAACACCGGGGCGACGGCCGACCTCATGCTGGCACAAATCCTTGAGCAGCGAGAAGGAATTGAGTCCGCGCAAAACTATGTGACGCGCCAGCTGGAGCGCCACCCGACGATGCGCGTATTCCATAAGCTGATCGATTACCATATTAATGAAGCCGAAGAGGGGCGGGCGAAGCAGAGCCTGGGCGTTCTGCGCCAGATGGTGGGCGAACAGGTCCGCAGCAAGCCGCGTTACCGCTGTCAAAAATGTGGTTTCACCGCGCATACGCTGTACTGGCACTGCCCGTCGTGCCGCTCGTGGTCCACCATTAAGCCAATTCGCGGCCTGGATGGGCAGTAAATTTAAAAAAACGCGCGCTTTAGTTACAACATACTAATGGATTTATCTTCATCATCTCCTCCGGCTACGGTAGCCGAATCGTCCGGCAGACAGGGAAATGCAGCCTGTTATTTTTGCCTTATCGCAGGTAGAATGCTGCCCGTTTACCTTTTTTGCGCCGAACCGGCGCTCATCAACAATTAAGGTCCGGTCATGACGTCTACTGCTACATCTTCTTCCCGCGTTGTCACATCTTCTCCCGTCGTCGTTGCTCTTGATTATGATAACCGTGATAAAGCGCTGGCGTTTGTCGACCGTATCGACCCGCGCGACTGTCGCCTGAAGGTGGGTAAAGAGATGTTTACTCTACTGGGGCCGCAGTTTGTTCGCGACCTGCATCAGCGCGGTTTCGAGGTCTTTCTCGATCTAAAATTTCACGATATTCCGAATACCACCGCCCGCGCGGTCGCCGCAGCGGCTGAGCTCGGCGTCTGGATGGTCAACGTTCACGCTTCCGGGGGCGCGCGTATGATGACCGCCGCACGTGAAGCCTTGCAACCTTTCGGCAAAGACGCCCCGCTGTTAATTGCCGTCACCGTGCTAACCAGCATGGAAGCCAGCGATCTACAGGATCTGGGGATTACGCTTTCTCCAGCCGACTACGCCGCGAAGCTGGCGGAGCTGACCCAGCGCTGCGGTCTGGATGGCGTGGTATGCTCGGCGCAGGAAGCGGTTCGCTTTAAACAAGAACGGGGCCAGGCGTTCAGGCTGGTGACGCCTGGCATTCGTCCACAAGGCAGCGACGCCGGCGATCAGCGGCGAATTATGACGCCGGAGCAGGCGCAGGCAGCTGGCGTGGATTATATGGTCATTGGTCGCCCGGTCACTCAGTCTGCCGATCCTGCCGCTACGCTGCGCAGCATCAACGCATCGTTGAATAAGGAGGCATGATGAGCGATTCCAATAGCCGACTGGTGTACTCAACGGACAGCGGTCGTATTGATGAACCTAAACCGGTACAAGCGCGCCCGAAAGGGGACGGTATCGTGCGCATCCAGCGGCAGACAAGCGGTCGTAAGGGTAAGGGCGTCTGCCTGATTAGTGGGATTGATGAAAATGATGAAGCGCTGGCTAAACTTGCCGCCGAGCTGAAAAAGAAATGCGGCTGCGGTGGGTCGGTAAAGGACGGTGTGATTGAGATTCAGGGCGATAAGCGCGAGCTGCTAAAAACGCTTCTTGAAGCCAAAGGAATGAAGGTTAAGCTGGCTGGCGGTTAATCAATAATAAGGCCACGATAATTATCGTGGCCTTCAATTTTTTGCTGGTGTACTGGTCAGCTAATATAAACTTTAATTTAATTGCTTGCGGTTAAATTATTTACCTACCTGGTGGCCAATAATACCGCCGACTGCCGCGCCGCCCAGGGTACCCAGGGTGCTGCCATCGGTAAGCACCGCGCCACCGAGCGCACCGGCGCCTGCGCCGATAGCGGTATTACGATCGCGTTTAGACCAGTTCGAACAAGCGCTCAGAGACATTGCAACAGTGACGGCCAGAACCACAGCGGCCATTTTTTTGTTCATTGAAGTCATCATTTTTTTTCTCCTGAATAATCTATTCATGGATACAACTTCCCTTAAGCATAGCTTGTTACGCCAGCTCGGGGAGTATTCCATGAAGCTTTAGTTGCGCAGGTGTTGCTCTATTCACGCAGGTGATAGTTACTTCCTGTTATATCGCTAACATTAATTCTACTTTCAATAAATTTTTCAGGCAGGTAAAAAGTCTGAATTCAGCGGTCAGATAAGTCTCAGACGAGAGCTATGCCGGGTACGGCCCGGCATACTAAAGGCAAAGCAGGGAGAACGATCAGGGATGGTTGACGATATTTACGGTTAAGCCGCACTGCGCTAACTGGTTATGCACGGCATCGTTTAGATTGTCGTCGGTAATAATGCGGTTGAATCGGCCGATCGGCCCGAGCGGATATGGGTGCACAACGTTGAACTTCGAGCTATCGCTCAGCACAATCGCCTCACAGCCCTTTTCAAGCACCGCGTTCACCACATCGGCGCGCATCATATCTCGTCCGGTAAATCCGGTTTCGGCCTGCCAGCCGTCGATGCCGATAAAGGCCTTGCTGAAGTGAACCTGCTGAATAAACTGCCGCGTGAGAGGACCAACCATGCTTTCGCTGCGCTTCTGGTAGATTCCACCCAGCAGGATCACTTCTCCGGGCGTCTCTTTCAGTAGGTGAGCGATATAGCTGCTGACGGTGATGATAGTGATATCGCCGCGCTCGGCGAGCGTACGGGCGAGCAGGGCGTTGCAGCTGCCGTTTTCGATAAATACCGTTTCCCCGGAGGAGACGAGCGTAGCGGCCCGCGCAGCCAGCTCTCGCTTAATGGCGAAATGGGTCATCATGCGGGTTTCCACATCTTCGCTGTCCAGCGGAACGGCGAAGCCGTGGGTACGTCGCAGGTAGCTCTGCTTTTCTAATGAGTTTAAATCCTGGCGAATGGTGACTTCAGAGACACCGGTCATTTTCGCGAGATCGGCCACGCTCATACGGCCTTTATCGATGACCATTTGCAAAATACTTTGTTGTCGGGCGTTCATAGCAACTTCGCAGTTAAGGGCTGTTTGGGCGAGCGATCGGGCCAGGATGCCCGATTGCGGCGGTGTAGATTATCAAATTTCCCACGGGGCCTTAGGCTGGCCGGGTTTGTTTTCCTGTTCGTCGTTCGAAAGCGCCTGGAGTTCAGCTTTCAGAATTTCGAGGTTATGGATCGCGGAGTGATAATCCCCGGCAACCAGAATATCCAGCACGGTATCGATACGTTGGGCGAGCAGGCGAGCATTCAGATCTGACATGGCGTTATCCTGGTTACAAATGTGAATAAAATCAATGATGCTAAAAACGGATGAAAAAGAGAAGCGAAAAAAACGCACAACTTTACTCATCGACGATAATTAGCGGACAACGCGCGGAACACCTACGGGAAGGGCTAAAACGCGGCTCCGGGTAAGGGAGCCGCATTGAACAGTCTATCAGGCGGCAGGGCGCGCAATCACGCTACGGGTTTCCATGCGGACTTCGGCAATCGTGACATCGATAACATCCGTCACCTTATATACGACCTCGCCTTTAATTTGCACGGTACCGCTTTCCTGGCTGCAAACCAGCTCATCGCGTACGGCGTGGAGGAATGGGGCCGGGATAAAGGCAACCGCGCCGTTATCAACCAGTCGAACACGCATACCGCCGCGGCTGACATCGATAATTTCAGCAGCAAAGCGAGTATTAGTGCCGGCCTGCGGCTTCAGATAGCGGGCGTACAGCCAGTCGCCGACGTCGCGCTCCGCCATGCGGTTGAGGCGGCGACGTTCCGCCATTTGCACCGCAACGTCATCCTGCGGACGAGAGATGGTTTCCCCTTTGATAATCGCTTTCAGCAGACGATGGTTGATCATATCGCCGTACTTACGGATCGGGGAGGTCCAGGTAGCATAGGCTTCCAGACCCAGGCCAAAGTGCGGGCCCGGCTCGGTGCTGATTTCGGCAAAGGACTGGAAACGGCGAATACGGCTGTCGAGGAAACCGGACGGCTGCGCGTCCAGTTCGCGACGCAGCTTGCAGAAGCCCTCCAGCGTCAGTACTTCCACCGGATCAACGTGAACATCGTGGGTTTTCAGCAAGGCCGCGAGCTGCTCGGTATTGGCCGGATCGAATCCGGTATGGACGTTATACACGCCGAAACCGAGCTTATCGCGCAGCACGCGGGCGGCGCAGATGTTGGCGGCAATCATCGACTCTTCAACGATGCGATTAGCGATACGACGCGGTTCGGCAACGATATCCAGCACTTCGCCTTTTTCGCCCAGCACAAAGCGATAATCCGGACGGTCCTTGAACACCAGCGCGTGGTTTTTGCGCCATTCGCTACGGCGCAGGCAGGCATCGTGCAGCAGGTTAATTTGCTGCGCGATTATCTCGCTCTCCGGCTGCCAGCCGCCGTTATTTTCCAGCCAGTCGGACACATCATCGTAGGCCAGCTTCGCTTTCGATTCGATGGTCGCCGCGAAGAACTGAATATCGTCTTCGATGGCCCCGTCAGCAGCCAGGATCATACGGCAGGCCAGAACTGGACGAACTTCGTTGGGGCGCAGGGAGCAGAGGTCATCAGAGAGTTCGCGCGGCAGCATCGGAATGTTGAAGCCCGGCAGATAGTTGGTAAAGGCGCGAATTTTTGCCGTATTGTCCAGCTTGCTGCCTTCGGCAATCCAGGCGGTTGGATCGGCGATGGCGACAGTCAGGTGCAGCTTACCGTCAGCGGCCAACTCGGCGTACAGCGCATCGTCCATATCTTCGGTGCTGGCGCTGTCGATGGTCACGAAAGTCAGCGCCGTTAAATCGCGGCGTTCCAGACCCTCATCAAGCATCTCGGTCGCTACCCCATTCGGCGCTTCTTTTTCCAGATTATGGCGCGCCAGGGTGACCCACCATGGTGCGAAATGATCGTCGCCGAAGGTAATGTACTGGGTGAGCTCAGCGTAGAAACCGCGGTCACCTTTCAGCGGATGACGGCGCATTTCGGCAACGGCCCAGTCACCGTCTTTAAAATCATGCTCTACGCCGCGAGCAGCGCGGCAGGGGATGGCATCTTTCAGCAGCGGATGGTCAGGAACGATGGAAAGACGGTCGTCTTTCTTATGAACTTTGCCGACAAAACGCGTCAGGAACGGCTCAACCAGTTCTTCCGGCTCAGCGCTTTCGCGTTCTTTTTCAGTATTGACCACGGCAATAATACGATCGCCATGCATGACTTTTTTCATTTGCGGCGGCGGAATGAAATAGCTTTTCTGAGAGTCGACTTCGAGGAAGCCAAACCCTTTTTCCGTCCCTTTAACGACCCCTTCAACGCGCGGAGTCTGGGAATGCAGTTGCTGTTTAAGCTGCGCTAGCAGCGGGTTGTCCTGAAACATAATTTCTTATTTTCGTGGCTAAAAGAGCGGCTGACATTTTTACGCGAATATGCCTGCCGCAGCAAGCGCTGTTTCAGCATTTTACGTCTGCTGACATCCATTGCCGAGGGCGATTTTCAGACGATTCATCCAACCGCATAGCCCGCACCAGGCGAGAAGATCGATGGCGGCGGTGCGGGAAAGCCCGCATTCCGTCAATGGGCTTAGGTGGGCGGCGCTAAAACGGTCAGGGGAGCGGGTTAAAAGCTGTATGGACTGTAAAAGCCGGTGCTCGATGACATGCTCTTCTCTGCGCGACTGCGCGTCTGGAACGATACCGCGTAAAGCATCGGCAAAATCCGGACATCGCGAGGCCCAGGCGTTGAAGCAGCTGATGCTGCCGTTAATCCGTGCAGCGATCAGCGCCACCTGAGCGGCGAACGGCGGCTGATCGCTGAGGTGGCTCAGGAGCAGTTCCTGCAGAACCAGCGGCGGTTCCTGGGTCGCCAGCAGCGGCGCCAGTTCAAACAGGCCGGGATACTTTTGCCATTTTGCCAGCAGCGACTGACGCTCATCATCGGCATAGCGTAAATCTGAGTCGTCGAGTCCGGGCCGCCAGTCGCTCTCTCGGGCAACGAAAACCGCCTCTGGCGCATCTTCCTGCTGCGGCATCCCGGGGATCCAGCGCACCGGGTAACCCAGCGCGGCGTGAAAGGCGGCGATAGCGCGCGCCTGGAAGCCGATAAAGCCAATAATCTGATTGATAAGAATAATGTCGCGACTGGTCAGGCCGACTTCGTCAAGCTGGCTGCGGGAGAGCGCGTTGATCAGTGAAGGAGAGCTCGCCAGCTGGCGGGCGTATTGGGTAATTTGCGCCAGGCGTCGATTGCTTTCACGCGAGGAGTCCGGGCCGGGAAGCGGCGCCAGGCGGGCTGCGTAGTGATTGCATAGCCGCTGAACGCCATAAACCTGGGCGACGGTCAGCGCCGTGCTAAGCCGGTCATAGGCGCTAAATGTCTGTAGACGATTTACGCTCACAGAAGCGGGAAACAGGGCATCAGCCAGCCGTCTGGCGGGTGCCAGCCAGGGCGTATGCGCCCTAAACAGATCTTCTGGTAGCGTGAGATCGAGGAGAAAACGATCTTCGACATGGGCGGCTTCAGGGACGAGCGGCAATACATCCACCGGGCAGATTGTTGACTGGGTCTCATGATACCAGTGGTTTTTGCCGTAAACGCGGCGTTGCTCCATGGGCGTTCCTTGTTCGGTATGTGGCAAACCGCCGTTTCGCGGTCATGCTATGCGGAACTATCCTGGCTTAACCCTGGTGCAGGAGAAAATATTGATACGTGCTAACAAATAGCGGATTGGAATAACAGAAGGGTAAATATGCAGAAAAGACCCCTCCTCACGGACGCGAGGAGGGTGAACAACTTATTTGATTTCCAGCTCGTTCATGGCGGCGATGTTGAAGCCGCCGTCAACGTGAACGACTTCGCCGGAGATGCCGGCAGACAGGTCGGAGCACAGGAATGCTGCGCTGTTACCCACGTCTTCAGTGGTGACGGTGCGACGGATCGGAGTGACCGCTTCGCAGTGCGCCAGCATTTTACGGAAATCTTTGATACCGGAAGCCGCCAGGGTACGGATTGGACCGGCAGAGATGGCGTTAACGCGCACGCCTTCCGGACCCATGGCGTTAGCCATGTAGCGGACGTTAGCTTCGAGGGAGGCTTTCGCCAGACCCATCACGTTGTAGTTCGGGATGGCGCGCTCTGCGCCCAGGTAGGAGAGCGTCAGCAGGGCGGAGCCCGGGTTCAGCATACCGCGGCAGGCTTTCGCCATCGCCACAAAGCTGTAGGCGCTGATATCGTGAGCGATTTTGAAACCGTCGCGGGTAACCGCATTAACGTAGTCGCCGTCCAGCTGATCTGCCGGAGCATAGCCGATAGAGTGTACGAAACCGTCAAACTTAGGCCATACTTTTGCCAGCTCGGTGAACAGAGACTCGATGCTCTCGTCTTCCGCCACATCGCACGGCAGGACAATATTAGAACCCAGCGCGGCGGCAAATTCTTCCACACGACCTTTCAGTTTTTCGTTCTGATAGGTGAACGCCAGTTCAGCCCCTTCACGGTGCATTGCTTGTGCGATGCCCCAGGCGATGGACAGTTTGCTGGCAAGGCCAGTCAACAGAATGCGCTTACCGGAAAGAAAACCCATAGCTTTTAATCCTTATCGTTATTGCGTATTTTTACTTTAACAATCATCTGGTTAGCGTTGTTATTTCAAAATAACTCAAATTTAGCCGGGAATTATATCCCACTGACGACCCCTTGTGTCACGATATTTTTCTGCCATTCGCCACGGTCTGGCGCGCTTTGGCTACCGTGCGTACAAGAGTATACCATCTGATATTGCGGCGATCTGGGGTTAGCGGCGCTCGATTTCCGCCAGTAAAAGCCGGGCGTCCTCAGAGTGCGGGATCAGCTCGCCAGGCGGTTGATTCTGCCACCAGATCCCCGAGCCGGCCTGGTAAATCGTATCCGCCATCCGCCAGTGGCCCCGCAGAACCCATGCGATACCCTCCGCGCCGGGCCGCCGCAGCTCAGCGACGACGCTTACCCGCGAGGCGGCACGCGCGCGCTGGGTCATAATATTGAAATCGAGACCGCGTCCGCTAATGCCTTCGCTGGAAAGAGGCCATTCGCCGGCAAAAGCCCATGGCTGCCAGAGCATCAGGCGCTGAGCAATATTGTCGCCCCGTAGCCACAGCGGCTGGCCCTCAAGAAGGGTGATGACCCGGTCAACGCCGGGAAAAGGAGAAAACGGGCCATCCTTTTCCAGCGTAGCGATACTGGCGCGCCAGAGAAACGGCGCATCTGGCGAGGCAACGCTGACAATTTCACGCGTTTCCCCACCGCCGTTTTTCCACGGCGTGACCGGCAGGGTAGAAAACTGAACCGGAACAATCATCGCAATTTTCGCCTCGGATTATTTACCGTCTTTACGCCAGGCATCGGCGGTCAGCGCCTCGCCGAAATGGCCGGCAATCAGACGTTTTGTCAGATCGTGCAGCGGAGAGGCCAGTACGTCGGCGGTGCTGCCGCGTTCGACCACTTCACCCTGGTGCATCACCAGCACCTGATCGCTGATGTGCTTCATCATGCCCAAATGCTGGGTAACGTAAATGTAGGAGATACCCTGTTTTTCCTGCAGCTCCAGCATCAGGTTAATCAGTTGAGAGCGCATTGACATATCCAGCGACGCCAGCGCTTCATCGCAGACGATCACTTTCGGGCGCAGGATCAGCGCCCGCGCCAGGCCCAGACGCTGTTTTTGGCCCGGTGCCAGCATATGCGGATAATAGCTGACGTGGTCCGGCAGCAGACCAACCATGCGTAACGTTTCGATAATCTGCTTCTGCCGCGCCTCGGGTTCGAGGTCGGTATTGAGACGCAGAGGGAAATCGAGGATTTGCGAAATTCGCTGCCGTGGATTGAGCGAGGTCGACGGATCCTGAAAAATCATGCGAATCTTCTGGCTGCGGAAAGAGAAATCGCCAAACGCCAGCGGATGGTCATCAATCAGCAGTTCGCCTGTGCTGGGTTCAACCATCCCGGCGAGCATTTTCGCCAGCGTCGATTTGCCGGAGCCGTTTTCGCCGATAATCGCCAGAGTCTGGCGCTCGCGCAGGGTAAAGCTTAACGGCTTAACCGCCTCTACCGTTTGCCGGTGAAACCAGCCGGTGCGGTAGCGAAAGGTCTTACTCAGATTGCGTACTTCAAGCAATGTTTCGACCATTTCACTCTTTCTCCATGTTCAGCGGGAAGTGACAGGCATAGAGGTGGTTGCGCGCGCCCACCAGCCGGGGCGTTTCGATACATTCACGCTGGGCGTAAGGGCAGCGCGGCCCGAGCCGGCAGCCGATAGGCAGCTGTTCGAGCAGCGGAATAGCGCCCGGCAAGGTATTGAGCCGACTTTTGTGCGGCATGGCGCTGCCGAAATCGGGAATCGCCCGAATCAGCGCCTGGGTATAGGGATGATGAGGAATCGTCACCAGCTCCTCGCTCGGCGCGGTTTCCACCGTCTGCCCGCAGTACATGACGTTAATTTTGTCCGCCCATTTACTGAGCATCTGCATATCGTGACTGATCAACAAAATCGTGGTGTTGTTGTTTTGGTTCAGCCGCGTCAGCAGGCGGATGATTTGCGCCTGTGTTGTCGGCTCCATGGCGTTAGTCGGTTCATCGGCGATCAGCAGCCGCGGCTGGTTAGCCAGTGCGATGGCGATCATGACCTTCTGACACTCACCATCCGTCAGCTCGTAGGGGAAGCTGCGCATCGCATCTTTATGGTCTTTAATCCCCACGCGGTGCAAGAGCTCAATGGCGCGCCGCTTGCGCCAGCCAAAACGTTGCCACCAGCGGCCTTTAAAGGTCCAGCCGGGGATATTCTGCGTGAGTTGTTCGCCGATACGTTCGGAAGGATCGAGACAGGATTGCGGCTCCTGAAAAATCATCGAGACGTTGTGGCCCACCAGTTTACGCCGTTCGCGCACTGAGAGACGCAGCAGATCGATATCGTCGAAACGCATACGGTCGGCGGTCACCCGCCAGTTGTCTTTGGTGACGCCGCAAATCGCTTTGGCAATTAAGCTTTTACCCGAGCCGGATTCTCCGACCAGGCCGCGAATTTCCCCCTCAGCGAGGGTCAGGCTGACGCGATCGACGGCTTTCACCCAACCTTCGTTGGTTTTGAATTCAATGGTTAAATTTCGGATATCGAGTAACGGCATTATTCCACCCCGGCGATAATTGCGCGGCGGATCCCGTCGCCCAGCAGGTTAACCAGCAGGACGCTAATCATAATGGCCGCGCCCGGCAGCATCACCGTCCACGGCGCAACGTAAATCAGCTCCAGCGCGTCGCCGAGCATCGCTCCCCACTCCGGGGAAGGTAGCTGAGCGCCGAGGTCGAGGAAACCCAGCGCGGCGATATCCAGAATCGCCATCGAGAGCGCTCGGGTGATCTCCGTAACCAGCCCAGAGGTAATATTTGGCAACACCGCGAACCATAAAATATTCAGGGTTGACGCTCCGTCAAGGCGGGCGGCGATAACATACTCTTTTTCCAGCTCGTCGTGCACCATGCTGTAAACCGAGCGTACCATGCGCGGCAGAAGCGCCAGCCAGACGGCGAACATCGCGTGGCTGAGGTGAGGTCCGGCGAAGGCGACCACGATGATGGCCAGCAGCAGTGACGGGATCGACAGCAGGGTATCAAGAATATGGTTCATTACCGCCGAGCGCAGGCCGTGGGTCGCACCGGCAATCACACCAAGCACCAGACCCAGTAGGGTAGCGCCCAGCGTCACCACAAACGCGCCGCCGACCGTTGGCGCCGCGCCGCTTAGCAGGCGGCTAAGAACGTCGCGGCCCAGATCGTCGGTACCAAGAAAGAACGAGACTTCGCCGTAGCGCGACCATGACGGCGGCAGCAGTTGATAGCCAAGGAACTGCTGATCGATACCGTAAGGCGCGAACCAGCTGCCGAAAACGCACAGTAGCACCAGCGCCGCGCAGCCGTACAGGCCGATCATAGCGGTAGTATCGCCATAGAATTTTCGCCAAACGGTGCGCAGCGCACCCGGCGGGCGCTTCTCCAGATAGACGCTATCGTAGGGCATATAAACCTGTTTTATGTTTGTTAGTCATGATTGATGTCTTTTTAGATTCTTCAATACCAGCAACATGTTACTGCCATTTTGTGCTTTAAAATTCTTTATTTTGCATTAATTTGAAGGTTATCAATTTACGTATAATGTGTACACTGATGTGTATATCATCTTCCGGAGTGTACACATTGCTTACCGACACAAAACTAAGAAAAGCTCTTGGCAAAAAAAGAGACAAAATTGAGGTCATTTCAGACGCTCACGGCTTGAATGTCAGGTTGTCTACTTCCGGCAGTATAACATTCTTTTATCGTTACAGATGGAACGGGAAAGCCGTTCAGCTGACGATTGGCGATTATCCAACCATATCATTATCTCAGGCCCGAGAGCGCCGGCAGCAGTTCAGGGCGTGGTTGACGGAAGGACTGGATCCGAGACGGAAAACAGTGCTGGAGAAACAGAAAAAAACAGAAGCGCTGACAGTTAAAGAAGCGTTCGACTACTGGGAAAAGTATTACTGCATTCCAGAAGGACTGGTCAAAATAAAAGTTAATCGCCGGGACTTTAATAACCATATCGCTCCTGTGCTCGGTGACATGATCGTTGACCAGACAACGAAGGCACACTGGCTAAGCCTTTTTGATGATATGGGAAGAAGGGTGGTTACCGGTCAGATGCTGGGTTTAATGCAGCGTACATTCCGTTTCTGCTCCAATCGAGGGGTTATTAACGTAAACCCTATAGAAAGCTTAAGGCGTTCTGATGTTGGGCTTACTGCTGCGGTTAAAGATCGCTGGTTAAGTGACGAAGAAATCAAAACGGTCTGGAATACGCTACCGGAAATGAAGTACAGGCAGCAGCTGATTATGAAGTTTCTTATCCTGACCGGTTGCCGGAGTACTGAGATAAGAACAGCTAAATGGGAATGGTTTGATTTCCAGGAGGGAACCTGGACTATTCCAGCAAGTGATTACAAAACCGGTAAGTCAGTAAGGCGGGCGCTACCTGAAGCGGTGGTCAAAATGATGAAGACAGAAAAGGAAACATCCGTCTCAAATCATGTTGTGACACTGTCACGATACAAAGGGCCAGAAGACGATCGTCCTCCGTTGCAACCCAACGTTGCCTTGTTCTCGGCTCAAATCATAGGCAAAACGGGAATGAAAACGTGGTCGCTCCACGACCTGAGAAGAACAATAGCAACGCGCCTTTCTGAATTAGGCGCGCCGCCACATGTGATTGAGAAATTGCTTGGTCATCATATGTCAGGGGTCATGGCGCGGTATAACCTGCATGATTACCTGGATGAACAGCGGCATTGGCTTGCTGTATGGCAGACTCATCTTGAAAAGCTGATTGGTCAGCCTCTGGTTTGATACCCACGTTATCTTCCCAGGCCAGAAGGTCTGAAAGTCTCCACCTCTTAGGACTGCCGTTTATTTTCGGCTTGGGGAATGGCTGAGAAAAATAGGCCGGCATCCGGGAGGGGGTACTCCAGAAATACAGCGTGCTGCGTGAAATTTTGTACCTGGACAAAACGTCATCGGTTATCAATATCTCATCTTTAAAATGCGATGTGTTATTCATAAAAAACCCTTAATTAGATTGTCCTGGCAGATGCTGCAGCCTGCGTGCGCAGTTCATTGCTGTGGCCACATAACTGCATTTTCTGTTTACTACCTCAACCGTAATCTTTGAGCCATTAACCTCAATGGTGTAGGTCCGCTTTGTCTTCTGACGTCCATAATCGCCGTACAGCTCAACGTGCTTCGCCAGTGCCGTTTCGCATGCCTGGCGTCCGAGAGGAGATTGCTTGCTTCGGTTTATTAGTCGCATAAACATTCCTTAATCGGGAGGGTGCCCCTCCCAATCTGGTTAGCTAACGTATTCCGGTTTCATGTCGTCCAGGGTGATGCGGAACTGGTCATACAGTTCATCACTAAGATGGCGTTTGGCGGCGGTGAGGGTGCCTTCAGCTTTAGCAAACAGCTCGGCGGCTTCAGGTTCGCCAGGATTTGGCAGTGAGTTGATCGCAGCTTCAATCTTGTTACGTGCATCAACGAGGTAGTAGCGCTTCACTGCCTTGTTTTTCAATTCAGTAAAAAGTGCCGTACCCAGTAATGCTTTTTGCGATTCGATATCTGCGCGAATGGCTTTGGCTTGATCAACGGAGCTTGCTGTGTCAATCCGATCACGTAGTTCGTCGGCAACAGCATCAATGTTAGATGCTGATTCCTGCGCGCTGGCAACAGCGCCTACGGTACTAGTTATCTCATTCAGCGTGATTTTTTCTGTCTGGCTAGGGTTGATTATCTTTTCCTCGCGCTCGTCAATCTCATCTGCAGTATAGACGCCCAAAATTACATCCGGGCAGTACAGCCGCGCCCAACGTTTAACGGCGAGATAAGCCAACTGCTGACGGGGATCTGTCGCCCAGAGTGTTGAATTGCGAACCTGTGCCTGCGAAAGCATCAGGACAAGTTCGCGAGGTTCGGATTCTCCTTTGAGCGTTGCCCAGGCGCGAACGCCCACACCAGCTTCATCTTTCAAATTCCAGCCCGGAGCGATGTACTTCTTGTTCTGGTTGCTTGTCTTCTCTACGAAGCGCCCAACGATATTCTCCCATTCCCCGAACCATTCGAAGTGGATTCGATCCTTTGTTGGCGCCATGGTGTTGATTACCGCATTCACTAGTTGCGCTTCATAACCAAGAACACCTGAATTACCCACGATAAAAGTTTTCTGCGCCACTGCGAATGGGTCCATGCCCCAGCGTGCAGCCTGCATTACAACAGCCATGCACGCATCTGGTTTCCCGCGATAATGCTCGGGCACGAAGTTCCCACTATTGGCCATTACCTCCGAGAGCGTGCGTAGGCGGTTGAACAATTCCCCATTCGTCAGGATTGAAACGTTGTCGATCTTCTGGGTCTGGTTGTCAGTAGTTGCGACTAAATTGGACATTGTTTTTCCCCTTATGCCTGTACGCGCAGCGCTTCGAGACGGCGCACATCAAAATCGTTAAGTTCTTCGGCGTAGTCTTCGGTAATCGGTGCTGGCCATTCGCCAGTGTCGAAACCGTTAGCGATGGCGCGCATTGCTTTGCGGTATTCCAGCATGCCGAGCTCCAGTAGCTCTTCGGATGCCTCGATAATGGCGATCCAGTGGTAGTTCTCGTCTTTGTTGACGAATATCCAGAAAAACTGGTCAAGGGCTGCGGTTTCGCAGTACATAGCCGCGCTCAGGTGGTAATCGCGTTCGATGATTTCCCGGTGCAGTTTCGCGCGTAGGCCTTCCTGCTTGATGTTCCACATGCTGATGGTTTTCAGGTCGGCACCAATGCGCAGGCCTCCCATATCGATCTCAAGATCGGGACGGACGCGGATTTCCAGCCCGGTTTCTTCATCAATACCGAAATAGCTCACTTCGACGGCGCGGCTCGGGTGGGTCAGTAGCTTACCGGCGGTCGTGTGATTCAGGAGTGCTTTCTGAATGGCCAGCGCAGTACTAAGCTGCTGACGGGTAACCAGCACTTTTCCTTCCGGGTTCTCGCGCCAGGCATCCAGTAGTTCGTCGGCGAATACCGCGTCAGGATTAACGGATTTCACGACCTGCATCAGGTCCACTTTGGTTCCCGACACTTTCAGCGACTGCGCCTTCTGGGCTTCTTGCGCGACCAGGTCAGGATTAATGATTGCCAACTGTTCCAGTAAGGCATCGCGGCTGCCGCTGGTTTTAACCGGCGCGGGCAGGGTGGCGTTGTATTCTTTGATGCAGGCCTTCATTGCCGTAGCGGTATGCTTAGTCCCATTCTCGATGCGCTGGAACTCCTCCGGGAGTTGCTCATATGACGCATAGGATTCGTCAACGGATGCCCCAAGCGGGAACGATGCGGGCAGGGTAGCGTTATGTGCATCCAGTAATGCTTTGATATCGTCGGCGCTCAACAGCGGCGGCAGGCTGGCGTTGTGCTCGTCGATAAAGGTGCGGATCGTAGCGGTGGTGGTGAATGCACCTTCCGGGATTTCGGGCTCGACGCTGAACTCTTTATCCATGTCTTCCGGTTGCAGTGCCAGCGCATGCACCAGGTTGCCCATATCCAGAACCGGCGAGCGTTCCTTATTGATAGTTTTTGAGACATGGCGCGCTTCGAAATACATCAGCGATACCCGGGCATCTTTAACCATCGTGGAGCTGATACCGTTGGCGGCGTGATAAACCTCGTTCGGTACACCTTCATATCGGCCAGGCTCGAAGTATTCTGGCCATACTGTCGCTGTAAGTTCCTGGTCTGGTTCTTCGGCGGAATCTTCAGGCGTGATTGTTGGTTCCTGGTCCTGCAGAACCGCAGCGGCCAGTTCAGGACAGCGCTCAGTTAAAATTTTGCGTGCGTTTACGGCATCTGTTTTTTCAGCATCTGCATTAGCGCTTTCGCCTGCCGGTACCGGATTATCAGCTTCGTCTTTGACCTGCTGAGCCTCTTCCATCTGCACATCGCTGGTGGCCTCTTTGTTGTCGTTTTTTGGGGCAGGAGAGGCCATAAGGCCTTCAATGGCGTACAGGCCAGCGCTGACTTTGGCAATTTCAGGTTTTTTGGTTTCTGTCGGATCTTCGTTAGGTTGTTCAACGACATTTGATTGACGGCTCGCGCGCGGATCCTCTTCCCACTCTGGATAGCCTTTTGAGCGCTCGCCGTTTTCATAAATGCCATTTGCCGCGAGCCAGTTACGAACCATTGCCCGCAGTTCTGACGTGCTTTCTTCTCCATTCCATTTAATGGCACGGGTAACGCCGAAAATGCTATTTGCGTCATAATCGAGAATGTCTGTGGTTTTGCCCAGAATCTTGAGCGCCTTAACATGGACATCCTCTTTCCTGTCTACCAGGTCTTTGGCGCCGATGAGTTGAGGGCGGCTGATTTTTCCCGGCTCTGCATCCGGGTACAGTTGAGCAATAGCGATCTCAATAGCCAGGTTCGCGATATTCTGCGTTACGGCGCGTTTATAGCGTTCGGGTGTAGCGTGAGTGTCAACATGGGGAACTGCTGAAATCTGATTGCCAGATGCCCATTCCCTGGTAAGGATGCCGCGATCGATAGCATTGGTTTCGAACCACAATTTCGCAAACTGAATACGCTTGCCAAGTTCGTGGCGCTTTCCTTCAGGGAAGACCTTTTTATTTGCGCTCGTAAATTTCCACAAAGCCGGCATGTCGTATTTCTTTATTTCAGGGATACTTTCAGTGGCAAGAATTAGATCCTGAACGGCCGAATTATCAGTATCCATTTCTAAAGCGGAAAGGCGCCCGCGATGCGGGATGCTGATATGGTAAACGTGGCCTTCTTCTGCCATGTACTGTGCCAGCAGCTGAATGCGGAAGGGCATTTCTGCGAGGTTGTAGCGGGAGTTTTCATCGCCTGAAACCGTATCGTCTGAAGCATCAGAATCGTTATCGTCTGAATCACCATTAACGATCTCATCTTCAACAACGGTGGTTGAATCAGCAACAGCCCCCGGGATAGCCTGCCAGGTGCGCTGGTCGTCGCCGAGCTGATAGCGCTTGCACCATTCAAAATCCAGAACACCTTCAGCGGGAAGGTCATTGAATACCGGGAAATCGGTACGAATTGGTTTTTGATAGTCTTTGCCGCGGCCTGTTTCGATCCCAGCGTCTTCCAGATCGACGTCCAGCTGCAGTAGGGCGCGAGCTTCTGATTTATTGGTACGCCAGATTACGGCATCAGCTTTACCCGATTTTTGAGTCGCTTTTATCAGATAAAAATATTCCATGTGATAGCCTCTATTTTGGATGTAGAATCCCCCGGGCCATTGGTAGCGCCCATTCAGGGTGGTCATTGGTTTTGGTAATTTCCGGTGTAACTTTGGTCGGTGGCACCGGACGTACAGCCCGCTTCGGCGGGTTTACGTTAGCCCTCGTGCGCCATCTGGTCGTGAGAGGCGCAACGTTCAGAGCAGTACTCTTTTTCTTTCCGTGCGAGCTGGTTCCCCTGGAGATATAACAGGGTGCTTACTACTGGTTTTCCCTCGATTGCTTTACGGCAGTAACCGCATTTCTTCTGCATTCCTCCCCCTACATTTGCACCGTGAACCCGGCTGGATGCTCGTCCAGTACACCTTTCAGCGGATAACATTCAGCTTTCACGTGTTGCTCTTCTGCAGCAGCCTTGCAGTCATTCTCAGTGTCGTAAACGCCGAGCAGGACATCCTGATTACCGCCCGTCAGCATGCTGACGGTGAGAACCAGGGCAAACATCGTGCTCATGAAGGGTCTCCTTATTGCGCGAGCATGTAGCACACCCGGCGGATGAAAGCTGACAGCGGACTTAAGCGAACAGCCTGCTGACGAGCGGGTTTGCGTGCGAAATCATTCATAGAAATAACTCCCACAGCGCGCTGAAGAGCGCGATCCAGATCAAGAGCCCGATAACTGCCGAAATTACCAGGGCTCTGATGCCTTGCTTGCTCATTCCAACTCCTCATGTATGCCTGTCTTTTAACCACTTCAGGCTCGGTGGTATGCTGGTAGTTCTCACACAGCCAGCAAGGAAATAAAAATGTCAAAACTGACAACGATGAAAGTTGCTTGCCCTGATTGCGGAAGCGAGATGCTCAAGCGTCCCGATGATTTCGACTTTGATACAAATTTTGTTGGCGTCAGTTGTGCCAACTGTGGTCGAGAAATCACTAAGGACGATGTCGTTAAGCAAGGGACGGATGTTGTCAAAAAGCAGGTTGACGACATCCTCAGGGATGCCTTCAAGGGAACGGGCTGGAAGCTCAAGTAACCCCAGTAGTTCCTCGACCTGATTGATTACTTCCGTGGCGTCTATTTCGAGTTCAATAGGCGCCACCTTTACCTTACTCATCTCACCCTCATTGCCTTGTCGCCGGCCAGCGGAACGTTTAAACCTACTGCGCGTTGATCTCTCCACCTCATCCGGTGTTTCGTATGCCGCCGGCAGCTACTTCGTGGGCTCCATGCCTGGGTGGTTTTTTTCGTGGAATAATTAAACACAATGTTTACTCAGCAGTCAACTAAATGAGTTGTTTTAAGTAAACAAAAAGTTTAAACGCAATTGATTTAAGAGGTGGGTTGACTGTTTTTAATGCTGTTATTGGTTTAAAAAACATCAGCTAGAATGGTTGTGGAGCGAGATGAGTTGGATAGAGTTCGAGCTTTCATCGCTGACAGGATTGGATGTACTCAACTGCGCACCTTAGACAACGTCATTCCAAGGGAGCGCCAAAGGATGTATAGGAAAGGGAATCAGAGGGGATGGTATACTTATATTGGCTACGCCTGTGGTGAATCCATGTTCTGCTTGTAGTCATGAACGGTTGTTACATGATTGCTAGTAAAAAGCACGGCTTAAAGAGGAAGAATGATCGCAACGATGTTGAGGTTTACAACATTTGCATTAAAATACATGAAGCATAATTCTATGAATAATATGGGTTTTACAATTACAAGACTTTTATAATGTCCAATATATTGAATAGGTAATCTGCAAAGCTAGAAGTGTGCACACGGTTTCTCTCACCATAGAGAAACCATTCCGCCACCATGCGGAAGGCGAAAGGCCCCGAACAAGACTACTATTCGGGGATTTTATTCAGAGAGGTTTCTTAATATCACCATTTATAAGCAAATCGTAGGCTAAGAACAATTTCCTATAAACAGTCTTTAAGTTTTCATTATCACATGATATAAATTGTAAAAATATATCTTCTTTTACATAGACAGATAATTCACGCACATCTATGTGTCTAATATTTTTTATAACGACAACTGGTTCTTTTCGCTTGCTAAATCCTGCGTTTTTTATCTCTGTAATTGTGGTAAAGATTCGTTCTGCATTTGCTTTATCTAATGTTATAGAGTTAATTATATTATCCAAGTTACCATGACGCTCGATTCTTTGATTAAGTCGAGTTAATGCTTTTTGCTGCAAATTTAAATCACGGAAGTTGCAACTGGATATAATCTTTGAAAACGGTAATCTTATTGTATTTTTTGCATCAATGATAAACTCAATTGCTAACTTGTTGGATATTTCATTTTTCTCGAACAAATAGTCCTCTAGATAATTAAGTTCTTTTATTTGAGTGAAAACGTATTTTTTATCACCTAAAGCTACAACCAGGTTTTTTCCCTCTTTAACGCTTTCTTCAAGTTTATCTAAGTCTGATGGAGATACTAGTAATGTGTCGAGATTGCCTTTTTCGCCTTCATTAACAATAAGTGTCTTAATTGCTCTCTGATATCGTAAAACATCATAAGGAGACAATCCTTCATCAACAGTGCTTATCTCATCATAAATCTGTTTGTAATTGTCTGTTTCAACAGAGGTGTAAGTAACCTGAAGTTGCTGATCAGTGATTTGCTTTATGATTACTTGCTCTTCATTTGGTTTGTGTTGAATAAGAATTATTCTTTCAGCTGATTTCCTTCCATCTTCTTTTGGTAATTGTGATGAGAAGTCTGACAATAGTTTTTTCACATTTCTATCTGTTAACGAATACCCTATAAAGAGAATTGGATTTTTAATCATATTCGATAGTATTTTTGCACTTATGAGAATTGCACTATCATCATATTTCTCATAGTCCTCAGCGCTAATTACAATTGATTTCGGTTCCTTGATATCTCCATGTATCTTGTATAACTCACACCATCCGATGGTGTCTTCGAAGAAACCATTATTTCCAATATATAGTTTAGGGGTGACGCCTTGATCATTAAGCAGATGCTCTATAAAGGCATCATAATTAGTAGTAATGATCATTTTTGCTTTTTTTAATAGTGCTTTGAAAGAGTTTAATTCATCTAGGTCTACATCATCCTTAAGCGTAGGAGAAGAGAACCGTTGACATATTGAGTATTTGAAAGGTGAAATGTTTTCACTAAACACACGTTTTGCGTCTAGTCCTTCAAGTTTAATTGCGTTGCCAGTAAAAAGCTTGTTAAAGTCATTCTCTATTTTAGTTGCTGCTTCGGTGTATATTTTATGATCTAAATCAGAATCATCGCCAATGCTGGCTCGAAATTTCTCTTTTATTGTCAGAAGATAATTATAGAAATCTATTTCAGGATTTATTTTTTGCCAATACTCATTTAGTAAATCTTCCCAAGTAGGGTAATTTTTTAGATATCTTTTGGATATACCTGAACCAATGAATACGATAGGGTAGCTTTTGAATTCAAAAAGTTGGTTTGGCATATCAAAATCCTTCTAGTTAAACGAAGCATATTGTGTGTTTTATATCAGTTAAGACAAACATACCGTATTTATAGGGTTGAAAAGTAAAAATAACCGTCTTGCCTATATGTTTGTATCATGCTGCCGAACAACCAAAATACCTCATCAGCCCACTATTGAGTACGAATGCTGTCTATACCTCTGAGGCGGTTACTCAGCATCACCCTTAATCCGCCGCCCCATGTACTTGGCGTACAGCTCATCGAGCTCCTTCAGCCGAAGAGATATGATCCGCTGCATGTTCTGTTGTTCTTCTTCGTTTGGCAGTTGGTTGTAAAGTTCAAGCAACCTTCGCTCGTCAGGTCTCAATCCGTCTTTAGAGCCCACATCTTGGCCTAAAACCCATTCAAGGCTGACGCCAAGCGCATCCGCGAGCTTTATCGCAGAGCTTTTTCCTATTGCGCCCCGCACAAACCAGTTGTTAACAGACTGCGCGCTCACACCACAGATCCTCGCGATATCAGCTTTTGATATGCGCTTCTTCTCAATGATTTCGTTAAGCCGCTGAACCTGCGGGTTATCTGCTTGGTGCGTATTTTTTCTCATATATCACGATTTTAAACTAAATGTTTACGCTCACAACATTCATAAAGTTGACATTAAAATAAACATAATGTTTAATTTGATTCGTAAACTATAAGGAGTCACTTATGAATGCATTAGAGAAAGCCATAAAAAATGCCGGTAACGCAACAAAGCTTGCTGAAAAATTGGACGTCTCATCAATGACAATTAGTCATTGGAAAAAACGTTGTGGGGGGCTTGTGCCTCAGGGACGCATTTCCTCTATTTTTCAGGCCACAGGCATTACACCTCACGAACTACGCCCTGATCTTTATCCAAATCCAACAGACGGCCTACCGAAAAAGGAAGGCTGACCATGCAAATACTCTCCTTTCAACAAAATACCGGATTCAACACCGGCGCCCTGATAAAGCGAAATCAGCTGAGAGAGTTAGATCACGACGGTATTCGCTCTGCTGTTCGCGCCTGGGCTGCAACTGAGGGCCAGGATGTTGTGTCGGTATACATCATCGACGAGTGGCGCCAGCAGGGCAGCGAGGAGATCGCGTTTCCTGATGACATCAGTCGTGCCCGACAGAAGCTTTTTCGCTACCTGGACAACCCGGCCGAGTCTGAACGCTATCGCGAGTACGTTCGCCTTCTAACCCCGGCAATCATGGCCGTTCTTCCGCTGGAGTTCCGACATCGCCTGATGCCTCAGGACGATATTTTGTCGCGCCTGTCTTCGGCCATGAAGGAATGCGCTGAAGCAAAGCAGGCGGTGATGCTGAACGCGCCAGAGCACCAGAAACTGAAGGAAGTGAGCGAGGGTATAGCGTCGCTTTTCAGGCTAATGCCCGAGCAGACAGGAGCGCTGATGACGATCGTGAGCTCAATGCTCGGCGTGATGTAAGCGGGGTATCCATGAATCACATCGAATTTATTGAAAAGAACGTCCGCGAGGAACTTCTTCGCCAGGGCTTCACGCAAGCAGTGGCTCAGGGGGGGCATACCAGGCTGTCGACATGTACAAGCGGATGTCACAGGCAAGCCGCAAAGGGGGAATGTTTGACGATGTTATGCGACACGCAAAGTTATGGGCAGAGAAGCAGACCAGCGCAGCTGAACGTCGGGAAGCAAAGCGCAAAGTGCGAAAAGGCGGCGACCAGGCTGGGTTGTTCTGAAAGGGTGAAGACTGTTGTGCGCCAACACAGCCAGTCTTCGGGTGAATTAATTGGGTCAATTCACGGGATGAAGTATGTCAAATACCGCTGAAGTTATCAATTTTCCAATCAAAACCGAACTAACGGGAGGTCGCATGGCCGACCTGTCCAACGGCTACACCAAAATCGCCAATGAGATACAGAAACTCAAGCCGCGGCTACGTATGTCCGGGCGCGAGTGGCAGTGTCTTGAGGCTGTTATCTGGCTCACCTACGGATGGAACAAAAAACAGGATCGGGTGACAAATACCGTCATTTCTGAGTTAACCGGGTTGAGTGATTCTCATGTTTCAGATGCGATAAAGCTACTCGCAGCACGGGGAATTATTTTTAGTCACAAGCATGGTGTGATGAAAACTGTCGGTATAAATACTGAGCTATCCGACTGGATTTTGGACAAACCGAAAACGGGAAAACTCTTCCCGAAAACGGGAATTACCTTCCCGGAATCGGAAAAAACCTTCCCGGAAACGGTAGACACCCAAGACTATAACAAAAACAATATTAAAAGATCTTCGTCTCGGAATTCTGAAGAATCCCGAAACGAGAAAACTCAAAAGTTTCTTTCCAACCATCCAGAAGCTGCTGGCGGAATTTATACCCCCGCAGGTAAGTCCTGGGGAACAGCTGACGACCTGAAAGCCGCTCACTGGATTTTTGATAGGGTCATCACTGTCAACGCCTCCCTGTCAGAGCCGAACTGGGTTGAGTGGGCCAATACCATTCGCCTCATGCGCTTGCAGGACAACCGCAGCCACTACGAAATCTGCGAATTGTTCAAATGGGCCAACGAAGACGAATTCTGGAAGACCAATATTCTCAGCCCATCAAAACTTCGCAAGCAGTGGGATCAGCTCGCGACTAAACGCTTGCAAAGCCCTGGACCATCAAAAATCAAATCAGGCACTAGCGCGCTGGACAATACCGACTGGATCGACGGGGTACTCGAATGAAAACTATCGCTGAAAGCATGCATAACTTCGACCGTAAGAATTTCCAACGTGTCGCCGCCGGCATGCCTGAAATGCAGGATGCGCAGAGCTTTGCACGTCAGGCAACAAAAACGGCTGAAGTATTCAACGAGCTGTTTCGCCAACTGCTCGCCGTATTCCCGGTGCTGGCCAACAAATCTGCGGAAGACCTCAACGAAATGCGTCGCCAGTGGTTGTTGGCGTTCAAGGAGAACGGCATCACCACGGTAGAGCAGATTAACGCCGGGATGCGGGTTGCTCGCAAGCAGGAAAAACCCTTCATGCCATCACCTGGTCAGTTTGTTGCCTGGTGCCGTTCTGAGGAGGCGGTGACGGTAGGCCTGCCAGACGCGAGTGAGCTGGTTGATATGGTTTACCAGTATTGCCGGACCCGCGGTCAGTATCCGGACGCTGAGTCCTACCCATGGCCTGAACACAAAATCGAACCGATAACCCTTAAACACAAAGCCTGCTACTGGATGGTGACCGGTCTGTATACGGATATGCGCGCGAAGGGATTAAGCGACTCCGAATTACGCCGAAAAGCATCAGAGGAACTGTTGCGCATGGTTCGTCGGGTGAACGCGGGTGAAGTTATTCCGGAGCCGGTTAAGCAGATCCAGAAGCTTGGCGGAAGACCATTAACACAAGAGCAGGGCTTAAACAAAATCGCTGAAATCCGCGCGAAGTTTGGCCTGGGGAGAGGGCGTAACCATGGCTAACAAATCACGTGAACAAAAACAGGCCTGCGTCCAGGCGATTATCGAACTAACCCGCGAGAAAGGACGCCTGACGGTGAAAGAAGCCTGCGCGGAATTACGCATGTGCCGGGATACTGCAGGTCGATATTTCCAGGCAGCAGTCAGAACCGGAAAGGTCATCCGCTACGGACGGCTTGGATTGTTCCGCGACCAGCGGGCAACCATAGATTTTGACCTTCAGAGATTCAGTCATCGGAAAGATACGGGAGTATGCAAATGACAGAGCAAACCATTCTCGACATGTGCTGCGGCTCCCGTATGTTCTGGTTCGATAAACAGGACGAGCGCGCTGTATTCAGTGATATCCGCGCTGAGCAGCACAAACTTTGCGACGGTCGCAGCCTAGTTATCAGCCCGGACATTATCGCCGATTTCCGCGCGCTGCCGTTCGCCGATGCCTCTTTCCCGGTTGTTGTGTTTGACCCGCCACATCTTGAGCGCGTCGGCCAGACCGCGTGGATGGGCAAAAAGTACGGGCGCCTGAACAAAAAAACATGGCGTGCCGACATTCGCGCAGGATTCAAAGAGGCGTTTCGCGTACTGCGGCCACATGGTGTGCTCATATTCAAATGGAATGAAACCCAAATCCCCGTTAGCCAAATTATAGCTTTAACAGACGAGAAACCGGCGATCGGCCAGCGCACCGGGAAGAACGATAAAACCCACTGGATCATCTTCGTGAAGGGAGCTGCGGTATGAAAATTAAATGCATCAAAGACACAGAGGGATACTGGACTGAGGGCGAAAAGTACCCGGCCCGCATTGTTACTGGCGGTTTTGTTCAAGTTGGTGACGATGACGATCCCAAAGGGGAAGGCTGGAGCGCTGCACCGATGGAATATCGGGAAGATGGCTCGATCGTTTATCAGGTAGGTGGGATTGAGGGGGATGTGTTATTCGAGGAGACCAGCCATGACTGAGATCACCAGAATTGCCCAGGAGATGAAATCGGCGGCAGAAAAAGCGAAACATGCAGGGGAAGCGCCGGTAATGCCGTTTGATACTCGGATCTCTACGCTAAATGAATACCAGCTTACGGTATGCCCCGATAATGTTCTCGCTTTGGTAGAGGCACTGGAGCTTAAGGAAGAGCAGCGCGCTCAGCCATGTGAGCATTCAATGTTTTGGGATGCATCTGGCGTTAAGCGCTGCTCTAAATGCGATCTACCCGAGCATGCAAACGTCCATTATGCCGATGCCGCAGAGATTGAGATTGCGGCACTGCGCCAGCGCATCGCCGAACTGGAGTCCCGCACCGTGAAGTTGCCGGAGCGTTACGCCTGCGAGCTGGGTTACAACGCCCCAGACCCAAACGGCGACATGCTCGACCGGGATGATGTAATTGCCGCGCTAACCGACGCTGGCATCAAGGTGGAGGCAGATATCGTCGATGCTGATGTGAGCGACAGAAATCAACCAGGGATGGTTGTAGCGGTACATATCGATGCTGGCGACTTCGTGAAATTCAGAGGTCAGGTGTATGAGGTGAAGGAAACCGACTTTGATGATCACGACGTCACTCTATGGTTCGTTTGTGGCGAAACGCTGAAATGCGCAGCAGGTTGCCAGATTGAAGTGGTTTCTGCACCAAGGGAGGCCGAGTGATGGCACTGACACACGATGAGCTTTGCCAGATAGCCTACCAATTCCTCAAGCGGAACGGCTTTAAAGTCTGCTTTCACGATCGCTTTGTTGCTGTAACCAGCTCCGGTGAACAGCCAGACGCCATGGGGTTCAGGAATTTCGCTTCCTGTCTGATAGAGGCTAAGTGCTCACGCGCCGACCTCCTCGCAGACAGGAAAAAACGTTTCCGATTACGCCCCGAGCTTGGCATGGGTGACTGGCGGTTCTTTATCAGCGAGCCGGGGATTATCTCTGTCGAAGACCTTCCGCCTGGATGGGGTCTTCTGCATGTGGTTAATGGAAAGGTTCGAAAGGTTCACGGATGGCCGCAGGGAAACTGTTGCTGGGGAAGCGCAGAAGATAAGCCATTCACCGGCAATAAGCAGGTCGAATGCGATTACATGCTTTCAGCCCTGCGCAGGATGGAGCTGAGAGGGCATCTAAACGAAATTTATGACGGCGTGATAGTGAACCGGGCAGCAGAAGGAGCCAACCAATGACCAGCAAATTTACCAGAGAGCGCATTGAGCTAATCGCTAACTTTCATCTCGCAATGACACTGCCGCCGTCTCTCGCATGGCCCTCATAGATTTGGCCGCAACGGGTAGTGGGGCCATGCACAGATAATCCACTTGTACGGGAAAAGATAATCAACATTCTATTTTTAGTTTTATGGTTTTTTATTTTAATTATTAAACCATTGGTATTGTAATGTTTTTTATTTTTGTTTTTCTTCAATAAAATCAATGGTTAATTTGAGTTTATCTATGGGTTTACTGAGCGTGTATTTCGAAGTACAGTACAGCTACTGTATGTATATACAGTTGTTTAAGCTTTTAACAAGGAGAATAACATGCCTGAAGAAACATTGACTGTTTTAGGTGGTGGTAATAACAGCTGTAATGTTAGTTGGGGGGGGGGAAATGGTAACAACGGTGGTGCTGGCAATTCTGGAAAAAACGGTGGTACTAGCTATGAAGGTGCAACTAGTATATTGAAGTTGAATGACCGTGTTTTAATTCAACTTTATCTTTGCAATCCAGTTAACCCAGAATATACTGGAGCACCTTGGGGCAGTGATAAAAATGCAGCATCAATTATCAAAGCTAACAGAGATAAACCAGGAAAATTCAAGGCTAATATTCAGAACTGGAAAACGAGCGGTACAGGTTCTTTAGGTAGCCCTGCAATTGGGAAAGCTTCTAGCTCAGGTGATGTAGATACTTATTTCGTTAGCTTCGGAAAAGAAAAATACAATGTCATGTATAACCGTAAAAAAGATTCTTTTACTACGGGTTATATCGATGGCGGCGCAAATAAGCCTGAGCATAGCATGAAGGATCAGGCTGTTGCCGTTGTTAAACTTTATCTACTCAACGAAAGGCAGGCGGCTGTACTCGATACTGCATCGGGTATTATTACTGACTCTGGTAAAACTCTCAGTGGGAAAATTGGCGATAAATACCAACGGCTGGCGCAGAGTGTAGCTAATGATATTAAAAACTTCCAGGGTAAGAAACTCAGAAGTTTTAATGATGCTATGGCAACAGTTAATGAACTAGCTAGCAACCCAAAGATGAAGTTAAGCCAGCAGGATAAAACAGTTGTTTCTAATGCCCTTAAACAAATGGATTTATCTGCGCTAGCTAATCGATTCAAAGGGTTAGAAAGAGCCTTTACCTGGGGTGATCGACTTCTTAAAGCCGAGAAAATCAGAGATGGTGTTGTTACTGGGATTACTACAGGGGACTGGCAAAAGCTGGCGTTTGAGGTTGAAGCTATGTACCTCAGTGGTGTTGCTGGCAGCGTAGCGCTAGGAATTGCTACTGCTATGATTAGTGGGATAGCATCACTTGTTTCTGTCCCCGCTGTAGCTGTCTCTGCACTTACCGTTGTGGCTGTAATTGGCATTGCTATTGCTACATCTTATATCGATGCTGATAAAGCCAAAGCATTGAATAATGCAGTCCTTGGTTTGTTTAAATAATAGCCAGGTTTTAATAAAAAGCGGGTTACCCCCGCTTTTTGAAGTAAGGCAATCCTTTCATTGCGTATAGGTAAAGCAAAAACATCCATACAAAAACATAGTTTGTTAAAAATAAACATATATAATAAATCATTAAGAAATATTCATTCGTAGCAATGACTCTTTTTGTACGATAAATACTTTCTGACATGTTCTCCATGCCTGTATATGTTAAATAATATGTGCCTGCGAGTAGAATAAGCAAGCCTGGGAGGAGTTTAAGCCATTTTTTCAAACCAAAGTCATTAACTTTTAAATCTAATTTATTCCAACATAGTGCATACATTAATATGGCGAATATTGGTGCTGTTTTGGTGTATGTAGAAGCTATAGTGCTCACTTTTAAATGTTGTTCTGAGAAGTCTCTATTATAACCATTTGTTATCTCAAAAAGATATGAAGTGATGTATGAATCTTTATTCATGAAATAAATGGCGAATACTATTATTATGGGTGTCACCCCTAATAACAATGATATTAATGTATATCTTATAAGCCCTTTACCCGTCATCTTATCATTCATATTGCATCTTGTGCTTGTCTGAACATTTACACGTCATCTTATCTTTTTTAGAGCTATTCGCAAATGTGTTATGCACGAGATCTACCGGGCGCAGGGCTTCCCCGAGTGGTACATCATCGATCAAGATTACCGCGGCGTGAAATATGCCAAGGATAAGCAGGTTGCGCGCTGTGACAATGCCGTCCCGCCGCCGTTTGCTGAGGTGCCGGTGAGGGCTAACTTGCCCGAGATGTGTAGGGCGAGGGAGGCCGCATAAGCACTTGGAAAAGAATATAAAACCCGGCAATTAGTGCCGGGTTTTGGTACTCAAAGCAGATTGGAAGTCTGGCTGTGAGAGAGATGTTTTCTTTACTTGGCCCAAAAATGATAGGTCGGAATTTCTCTCTTTTCAATGGAATATTTCATTTCTTAGAAGATTTGAGATGAAAAATATTATTGATATGTCATTGAAATCAATCGTGAGCAACGCATTACTTGCGTGATTTTGCATTCAAGACGGGCTAGATTATTCATAGTCCTTATCTGAAACGGGTGGAGCTTTTTCAGATACCTTCGCGGAGGGGTGCTTTCTTTACTTGGCGTGCAGATAGCCGTTGCTTGAGGAAGATTTAAAGGGCAGTAACGGGCTCTCCTCCACTACCCGTAAATTCTTTTATAAGGTAAGTGGATATGGTAAATGTTCTTCATTATATACAGTTCGCGACTACCCTGATCGAGGCGGTAACTAACCTTGTGCAGGTAATTCAAGAACTATTTCAGATACTACCTCCAATTGTTTAGTTGGTATATAAGGTGAAAAAGGCCGAGCTTTAGCTCGGCTTTTTTACGTTTACTAAACGGCTAAGCTGGAAAATTCTGTTGAGAATAGCTAACCAATTGTTGGTGGGATGACCCGCGAGATTCGAAATTGTGATTTTGGGCTACTTTCCGCCACAGATAGCACAGGAGGTAGTTATTTTCATTATATGAAGCATTACAGGGAAGTATTAGCCCCGCGGGAGAATGGCGTCGCCTAAATCCCTCGCAGAACGTAAAGCCTCATCTCTCTGATAAGTGATAGGTAATTACATCACTTACTGTCTTTTGTAAGCAGCCAGGTAATGGCAAGGACGCCTATTATCTGCACCATCAAGTACAATGGCTCAACTGCAGAAGGGAAAACATCATTATCATCAAAACCAACATTCCAGATAAATTGATAGGCAAAACCAAAGTTAGAATCACCATGAACTAAGGACGTTGGCACCACTACAAACATGCATGCGATAACACTGCAGGCGATAATTCTTATTGTCTTTTTGTTCATGGAACAACTTATAAAATGAAGTGATTGACTATGTTAGTTGGAATATAGCATCAAAGCAGAAAGGCGAACAGGACAAGGTTAACGTCGACCTTGCCGCGTCCGGCGACGCCTACAAAGATCGCCGGAATCAGTCGGTTGTCGCCGAAGTCGTGATGCGGTAACAGTCCGAGCATCCACGGGATTATTTCACGGAGCGCATCCGTTACTACAGAGAAAGAAACGTTGAATTACCCTGCGTATCCTATCCGTACTATTTCGATATGGCAGGGCAGAACACCACAAGTTCCACCGAATTAACCAAATCTGCAGCGGTGTTTATTAACGCAAGTTCATTGTAATTAAACATTGCTTATTTTGGTAAGAACGATTTCTCGATATATAATTTCTCTATTATAGAGAAAAATAGATTTTAATGCTATGCGCGCCTCTCTAATATTAACTTAATATCGCAGTATGCTATTTCATCACTGGATTAATCAGATTGGGACTCGTATAACACACAAAATATGCCTTTGGCCAACGTACAAAGCTTTTAACTCCGTCAGCCGGTAAAAGTAAACAAACGCACCAAAGTTCCGACTTTGATTATCTCCTTTGAAAATAGGGGCTTGTAGGACGATCTTCATCTGCCATCATATCTTCCGCTACCGTGAAATTTTCACATGTAAGTGATTTAACATTAATTTATACTGTATAAAAACACAGTATATGATTTTACTTCCGGGAGGTAGGGATGCGCAATGAGAGTGATGAGTACTACGATCTGGTTAAACGTTCTACAGGTGAAGTTGTTGGCAGCATCAGGGCAGCAGGCCGGGTTCTGGTATACACGGCAAATGGTGTTACTTCTATGCGACCACTGCTTGAGGATGAGGGAGTATTTAATCTCAACGCAATGACCAGTTTTCTGCATCGCCTCGGCTACCGGGTTATCCCTCCTTCTGATAATATGAAATCAACGGCCTGAACAACCGTTGACCTACTGCGCCACGGAGAGAAACCATGGCGCAATTGCACTTAATAAAGCAGTCACAAGGTTTACTGATCCCTGCCACGCAGGAGACCAGCGATTTCTTGCAATCAAAATGCAAGCTCGGCGCCGTTCTGGAGGCCGACTTTAAGCTTGTCCGCAATCCGGCGTTTCATCGCCGCTATTTTTCTTTACTCAATCTTGGCTTTGAATACTGGGAACCTACCGGCGGAGCGATCTCGTCTAACGAGCGGAGGCTTATCACAGGTTACGCCAAATACCTGGCGGCATATGGCGGGAGTGAATCGGCGTTGCTTGATGCCGCTGAGCAATACCTCGACCGTATAGCCGAGAAGCGCGCCGGTAGTATCAGCATTTGCAAATCTTTCGATGCCTACCGGGCGTGGGTCATTGTCGAAGCTGGCCACTATGACGCCATACAGCTGCCGGACGGCACGCTGAAAAAACACCCTCGCAGCATTTCTTTCGCCAGCATGGACGAAACCGAATTCCACCAGCTTTACCAAGCCTCATTAGATGTGCTCTGGCGGTGGATCCTCTCTCGTTCGTTCAACAGCCCGCTGGAAGTAGAGAACGCCGCAAACCAGCTTTTGAGCTTTGCGGGGTGATGGCTATGAAAATATCCTGGTTTCAACATACCGATTGCACAACGCAGCAGGCCGATGAGCTGATGGCGAAATATCGCCAGCGGGGCGTAAAGGTCGAACGCAGCCTGAATCAAGACTTAATCACCTGGACCGTCAGCGTACAGCTGGTGGAGGACAAAAATCCTCCGCGTCCGGCTTCTCGCACCCGAAATCGGATGTGGGGGTGATTATGGCGAATCTACGTAAAGAGGCGCGCGGCCGCGAATGTACAGTCAGGATCCCCGGTTACTGCAACGGCAACCCGGAAACCAGCGTACTGGCGCATTACCGGCTGGCGGGTACGTGCGGCACAGGATACAAGCCTGACGATACTCAGGCGGCTATCGCCTGCAACTGTTGCCACGACTTGATCGACGGACGGAAGAAAACAACTGATTACACCTATGACGAACTGCGCCTGATGCATGCAGAAGGTGTGCTCAGAACGCTGGCCATATGGAAAAAAGAAGGGCTGGTAAAAGCATGAACATGAAGACAACTGAATGTATTCGCCAGCTCTGGTTACGGTTGAACATCGTCCGCTATCGCGGGTCGTTCCCGGTGGCATATCGCATCCTCAGAAACCAAATCCACAATCAGAAAGCAGGGGCATAATTGTGAAACTTGAAGCACTACCAAAATTTTTCTCACCAAAATCGATGATGCCCGGTGCAGTACCATGCGGAATAACGTCTGAGACCCTGACGATTACCGATGTCATGGCCGCGTTAGGCCTGGCAACATCAAAATCAGCGATAGGTATCGAGCTTTACCTTGCAAAAGCCGGTGTTCTGAAACCTGATAATATAATTGCCTTCATTGGCGAACTCGCCATTCAACGCGCCAGCAGGAACCGACCCCTGCAAGCTATGCAGGAACAGCAGCGAACGGAGTTCTTGCGTGTAATGGCTGGTTACGTGTTCCGGGATTATTCGCTTAGCGCTGCCAGTCTGGTGACATGTAGCAGTTGCGCTGGATCTGGTTTTATTGACGCCGAGGTGTTCACCAACAAAGTGACTTATCCTGACGGAAAGCCACCGAAGTGGGTCAAGGTCACAAAGGGGATCTCTCCATCGGACTGGGAAGAAGTAAAAGCCGTTCGTGAGCAAGTGAAGGTGATATGCATAGCGTGCAATGGAAAAGGGCAACTCAAAAACGAATGCCGGTGTCGGGGGCGCGGTGAGGTAATGGATAAGAAAAAATCTGAGCTTCAGGAGCTTCCGGTTTTTAAGCAATGCCCCCGCTGCACTGGCCGCGGTTATCCCAGATTAAAAGACACGGAGGTATTCAAGGCTCTTGGCGTGACCGAAACTACCTGGCGAAGAAACTTCAAATTGTTCTTTGATCGTCTGGTGGAGTATTGCCACGTCGAGGAATCCTTCGCAGAAAAGATGCTGGAGAAGGTAACGAGATGACTTTGCAGCAGGCTATTGCAAACGTGGCGGAAATTGGCTAATCTCGTCTCAACAATGGGGTAATTTGCCCATGACGTCACAAAGATTAAGGCCTCGCCATTGTGCGGGGCTTTTCTCTTTATGAAATCTGGTCAGGGCTGTTAAGGCAATACGTATCGCACTACAAATTGAAGCTCAACGATAGCAAGTAAAATGTTTTAACTATTGGTTGACTAGATAACTGCAACATAATCTATGCGACCGATATAGTTGAATACCTCAGAGCGATAGCCTCCAGATCAGAGAGGTAAATATCATTTGGCACGGTATCATGTACGGCACGATGTATGCTGTTAATAGCGGATTTGTAATCTTTCTCAGATAAGTATTCAAATCGAGATGCAATGTATTTAATCACATCTTCAGTTATGTCATCCCTACATATTCTATCGGAGGTGATAATTTCCATGGCTTTGTTGATTTTGGACTGTTCCAGCTGTATGGCTTGTAACAACTTTGATGAGAGATCTTTGGGGAAATAGCGCTCTCCAGATAATAAGCGATGTATGGTTTTTGGATCTACGCTCATCCCCCGAGATAATGATGATTTCCAACGATTTCCGTACATTGTTTGACCAATTCGCTGCATTTTTATTCTAGGGTCCACTTTTTACTCCAAAAATATTTACAATAAACTTGATATATTATCAATTTTTTTTAAGTTGGCTACCCAGGAGTTGACTTCGAGTAGATAAAATTTAAAAATGATACAGTGGTGAATCCCTTAGTGGCGAAGCGGAAGTGACAAGGCTGCATCATGATGATAATGCCCGATAAAATTGACCGCGAGTCACGGTTTGTCAGCCAACGATTCACCGGGAGGCACCCGGCACCACACGTCTGCAGGTGTAAGTTTAAATCTACCGTCGCAATAGTCCGCACATGCAGGACTCTAAACAACGCTATCGGTGACAGCAGGGAAGAAGACCTGCAACAGTCTTTGGGTCCACTTAAAGTCGCTTTTATATTTGTAGCTTCAACACTCGCTGCGGCTTTTTCGTATCTGCATTCTGGTCAGGTTTTTTGGGAAGAGACGTGCTGCACCACTATTTCAAGTTCTCAGTGACGAATATGCACAAATTAATCAGTACAAGTCTTTTACGGTTTTAGTAAGAAAATAAATTTGGTGCAAGTAGAATACAAACCGTGATCTAAATCAAAATGATACGCATCCAACTTAAGGAATATTAAGGAACTGTAAGTTTTCCTTTAAGTGGTGGTTTTATGGCGTTAAAAGACTTTTTTGTACAAACGGAACCTCGCAGACGGCGTTATGGCGTTGCTTTGTTTGTTGGACTAATTTCGGGTGTGGTTTCGGCATTTGTAAAATGGGGTGCTGAAGTACCCCTTCCACCACGAAGTCCTGTCGACATGTTTACCAGTGCGTGTGGGCCCGAGTCACTAATCCGAGCAGCTGATCAAATAGATTGCTCCAGGAACTTCCTTAACCCACCATACATTTTTTTACGCGATTGGCTGGGAGTGGCTGACCCTAATGCGGCTGTTTACACCTTTGCTGAGCATGCGTTTAACTGGGTTGGTGTGACACATATCATCTTCTCCATCGTTTTCGCTGTAGGATATTGTCTTGTTGCAGAAGTGTTTCCTAAGATTAAGTTATGGCAGGGGCTGCTGGCTGGTGCACTTGCACAGCTGTTTGTCCATATGATTTCATTCCCGCTAATGGGATTAACACCACCACTTTTTGATCTTCCTTGGTACGAAAACGTTTCAGAGATATTTGGTCACTTAGTATGGTTTTGGTCTATTGAGATAATCCGAAGGGATCTTCGAAACAGGATTACGCGTGAACCTGATGCAGAGGTTTCTATGAATTCACCGTTCAGGTAAACAAAGCAACAAGTAATAAAACCCGCTGAAAGTGCGGGTTTTGTATTTTAAAACCGGGAATTCGCGTTACCTTTCCGTTCCAACCTTGAACAAATCATCTTAAGACAAAAGAATCTTGATTTGCTCAATATTTATACGTTTCTATTTGTTCTGCTCATGTCATGAATACACGTTGAAAATTCCTAACTTTGTCACCTTTTTTTTTATTTAGGCTAAAGTCAAATTGTGCAAACAAAGATAAAACTTCTTTCCTGAGAAATCGGTAGCTCGAACTAACAGGGTAATGAAGCTTCAGTTTGGACATGCATGATACCTACCTGTTAGCCTGCTATTTAAGCAGGCTTTTTTTGCCGTCTCTGGTACCAGTCAACTGGGTACTTACGATTGCGAGAGTTATCTATCTGTATCAACAAAAATTCACAAAAAACAATAGATTGACGACATTAATGCATGTGAATTAAAGTATCAGTGTGGTGAATCCCCCTATGCGGAGGGGCGTCCAACTAATAGAGCGAAAGCCCTGTGAATACCCCGCGAGTGATGTCTGTTGGGGCATGCTCACCGGGAGGCACCCGGCACCACAAACAGCAGATGTAGATTCGAATCTACCTGAGCATCAGTCCGGACGTGTAGGACTTTAAACAATGCCAACGGTGACGGCAGGGAAGTAGACCTGCAACTCGTCTTTTTCTGCCTGAACCATAAAAAGCTACTGACCATCCTGCAAGCCTGAAGAACTAATTCGGGAATTATATTCAGGCAAAAAAAACCTACTTTCGGGAAGTAGGTTGTAAGAAGGAACCTTTCTTTATTTAGAACTCTGGGGTTGTCTCAGGCTATCCCCAGTTCATGAATGTTAACAGCTCTATACTGAACTGTAAATAAAATCCCCCCCTCCAGAGCATCACGCTTGTGCGGCTTTTCTATTTCAGGCTCACGGGAATCATCATCGATACACTTCGTTGTTAAATTCAGCCCGACAGACCTGGCTCTTTTCAAACACAGCTTCCCGATATTTCATCGGAGGCGGTAACTATGGCTAAACGTATGCAAGACAAAGAGAGCATTGC
>ERZ507371.97-NODE-97-length-22816-cov-12.9619_pt1 | contig 22816 bp, 22 predicted proteins | sample MGYA00513950_ERZ507371 | MGnify/ENA metagenome assembly ERZ507371
TCTGGTTCTGACCGATAGAACCCGGAACGCGGTGAGACAAGGAGTTACCGTGAGTAGCGTCCTGGGTACGGAAGTTCCAGCGCTTAACGGTACCTGCGAAACCTTTACCTTTAGAGGTGCCAGTTACGTCAACTTTTTTAACGTCAGCAAACAGTTCAACGCTAATGCTCTGACCTACAGTGAACTCTTCGCCTTCAGCCAGGCGGAATTCCCACAGACCACGGCCAGCTTCTACGCCAGCTTTAGCGAAGTGTCCAGCTTCAGGCTTGGTCACACGGTTAGCTTTTTTAGCACCGGTGGTCACCTGAATAGCACGGTAGCCATCGTTAGCCAGGTCTTTAACCTGAGTAACGCGGTTTGCTTCAACTTCGATTACGGTTACTGGGATAGATACGCCATCTTCAGTGAAGATGCGGGTCATGCCCACTTTTTTACCGACTAAACCAATCATTGTTTCAACCTCTCAATCGCTCGATGACCTGATTAACCCAGGCTGATCTGCACGTCTACACCGGCAGCCAGATCCAGACGCATCAGAGCATCAACGGTTTTTTCAGTTGGCTCAACGATGTCAACCAGACGCTTATGAGTGCGGATTTCGTACTGATCGCGCGCGTCTTTGTTAACGTGCGGAGAGATCAGAACGGTAAAGCGCTCTTTGCGGGTCGGCAGCGGGATCGGACCACGGACTTGCGCACCAGTGCGCTTAGCAGTCTCGACGATTTCCGCGGTTGATTGATCGATCAGACGATGATCAAACGCTTTAAGGCGGATACGGATTCTTTGGTTCTGCATGAGACCAGAGCTCCAATTATTTTATAAACGAAAATGATTACTCCTCAGACCCATTACGATTGATGGGAGAGTGTAACCGTTCTTACGTAGCTCCCCGATTGGGAGCATTGTTAGGTAGCCAAATTCGGCTAACTGAGGTTCAGATTGAACCTGCTGTCAACTACGACAAGCCCGCGCATTATACATACTTAACCACCGAACGCAAGCGTATTGCTAGTAAAGTAAACAGCCTTTGGGTTATCTCTCAAGTTCGTTCAGCGCATTTTTGACACGCTCTCTTAAACCGGCTTTCTCGTCGCTTTCTTCTACAGTATTTTCTTCGTCTTCAGAAGAAGAGGGGGCATTCTCAACCGCGACGCCTGGTTCATCTTCCTCCTCGACGGATTCGACGACGGGGAGTGGCTGTTTTTTGAAAAAATAGTGTTGTGTTGATTGTTTAAAAGCGGGCGTTTCAGCATCTACAGTGACTTCTGCTTTTACTATCCAAAGTGCCCATAGCTGCCGGGCATACCCACCAACCAACACCATTCCTGCAAACCACAGGCAAATCAGCAATAAACAAATGACATATATTATGGTGCTGTGTTTTTGTCGGGAGAAGATACCAGGGTGACCCGTTTCTTTCTGCTCACGCGCGGCGATATAGAATTCAAACATGTCATTTCCCCTTCACTGTTGTTTCTGGGGAAATATTTGCTTCATCCCGATATAAGTAGGCACTCTCCCCCGCCACCTGCCAGAGATGTACTAACGTTGAAAAGCCAACAACACCGTCAGTTTTCAAGTGATGGCTTTTTTGAAATTGCTTTATTTTTTCTACCAACAAGGGACGCCACTCTGCCGAAGATTCTGTCGAAATATGCAATGCGCGGTTTAACATCGTTTCCAGCCAGAGAATCTCTTCCTCGCTGCTATCACGCATAATGGTACTCTCCCCTTCCGGCGACATTTTCCACAACAGAAGATAATCACCCGTCCATACCAACTCAAACCATTTATGTGTCAGCGTCCAGGTTTGCTGCCCTACGAGTACATCAACGGTAGCATCACCGACGCGAACGACCACAACAGGCAATTTTTTGTCCCCGACTTTAAGCGATGCGATCCAGGGCAAATTCTGATCTACCAATGTTTGTAAAGAAGCGTTCCCACTTTTACATACCAGCCCCGCTCTTACTGCCTGATCGCACCAGGCCGAATCGGCTGGAACCTCGTACCCCCATACGCCGTATAACACGCTTAGCGCCTCACTATCGCGCATCACCACATGAGCAATATCCTTAGTCATATCTTGTTTAACTACTGGCGTTACGGGTATCAGCCACGCAGGAACGGGTAACGGAGCTGTGAAAGAGGACAGCAGTAGCCAACCACAGGTAAGTGCGAGAATGGTTCCACTCATCACCACGGCAAGCTGCATTTTCCGGGGGCGCTTATCACCTAATACGCGGTAAATCATTCGCCATTGTTTTGCAGTGAAAACGCGGGTCTGCTCGGCTTGCTGTAATAAGCTAATTGTTTCGCCGGCAAGCGCCAGCTTTCTGCGATCTCCCCGACATAATAAAGCTATCCGTTTCAGAACTCTGGCGGTTAAAAGGAGATCGGGCTGGTCAATATTCTGACCTTCAAGGATGCTTGCCTTAAGCTCGTGCTCCGTCAGACGACCTGTCGAGACAAGTTCAATGCCCTGTTTTTTAAAATCACGTTCAACTTTTCGATCGGGTCTGCCGATCAGCAAAAATTGACCGTCAGGAATAAGAGATATCGCGCGTTGGAGATCATCAAGTATGCGGCGGTGATTCAGGTGAGCATTTTCAATAATAATAAGAGGGCAGCGACTATCAGTTCGATGAAGTGCATGCAGTAATTGACCCGCCATCTCATCTCGCGTCCAGGCGCTGTCACGGCAGCCCTGTTCAGCCGCATTATCGTCGGTAACGATCCATGCGGCCTTACCTTGCCAGGAAACAACGAGGCTTAAAGTAATCACACGGCGATGTTTATCTTTTTGTAGTTGCTGCGCCAGCCAGGTTTTTCCACTTCCAGCCTCACCCAACAAATAGCACAGACGCCAGGTCTGACGTTTCTCACGCAACCAGGAAAGAATGACTTCTCTTCTCGTAGACATAGAACTTCCTGTTTTAATTATTGATTATCCTTAATCATAAAAATAATGTATGTATTTATTAATTAAATACATATTACTAATATAAATAAATTTTGCTTGATTCATGCAAGCGGCATTAATACTATTTATACTAACGTCAATATACAACCCACCCAATCTATTTTATTAGAACATACATCGTGCCCACACTACCTTTCCCTTTCCATCTGGCGAATCATAATAAAGATGCTGCCATCAATATATTGATTATATTTATAAGCATAGGGTTGATTATTTTTAATGTGAATTATTTCCATACAACTATAGTTAAAAATGAACAGATCATTAATCAACCAACAAATGCATTTCAGTCTGAATTCAGCCTTGCCGCTTTATGGCGCAACGAAAATCATGCTGGGGTAAAAGATGCAAATCCCGTGGCAGTTAATCAGGAAACACCTAAGCTCTCTATAGCGCTTAATGGCATTGTACTCACATCGAATGATGAGACTTCTTTTGTCTTAATTAATGAGGGGAACGAACAAAAGCGATACTCCCTCAACGAAGCCCTTGAGTCAGCGCCGGGAACGTTTATTAGAAAAATAAATAAAACCAGCGTTGTGTTTGAAACTCACGGGCATTACGAAAAAGTAACTCTCCATCCAGGGCTGCCTGACATCATCAAGCAGCCTGATTCGGAAAATCAAAATGTACTCGCCGATTATATTATCGCCACACCTATACGTGATGGAGAACAGATATACGGTCTTCGATTGAATCCTCGTAAGGGTCTCAATGCATTTACCACCAGCTTGCTGCAACCTGGGGATATCGCCCTCAGGATCAATAATCTTTCGCTGACCCACCCTGATGAGGTTTCACAGGCATTAAGTTTACTGCTAACTCAACAAAGTGCTCAGTTTACAATTCGTCGCAACGGCGTACCCCGCTTGATAAATGTTTCCGTCGCGGAACTTACAGGAATGAATGGACAGCGCAATGAAGGGACTCAATAAAATCACCTGCTGCTTGCTGGCAGCACTACTCATGCCTTGTGCAGGACACGCTGAGAACGAACAATACGGCGCTAACTTCAATAACGCCGATATCCGCCAGTTCGTGGAAATAGTGGGTCAGCATCTTGGCAAAACGATCCTGATCGACCCTTCGGTACAGGGAACCATTTCCGTACGCAGTAATGATACGTTTAGCCAACAGGAGTACTACCAGTTCTTTTTAAGTATTCTTGATCTTTACGGTTATTCCGTGATCACACTGGACAATGGTTTTCTGAAAGTGGTGCGCTCAGCTAATGTAAAAACATCGCCAGGGATGATTGCTGACAGTTCTCGTCCAGGCGTAGGTGATGAGTTGGTCACCCGAATCGTACCGCTTGAGAACGTTCCTGCTCGTGACCTGGCTCCCCTGCTCCGCCAGATGATGGATGCGGGTAGCGTCGGTAATGTTGTGCATTATGAACCCTCCAACGTTCTTATTCTGACCGGTCGTGCCTCCACCATTAATAAACTGATTGAAGTCATAAAGCGCGTTGATGTCATCGGCACAGAGAAGCAGCAAATTATTCATCTGGAATATGCATCAGCGGAAGATCTCGCCGAGATTCTTAATCAATTAATCAGCGAAAGCCACGGTAAAAGCCAGATGCCTGCCCTCCTTTCCGCGAAGATTGTGGCGGATAAGCGAACCAACTCTCTTATCATCAGCGGGCCGGAAAAAGCACGCCAGCGCATAACTTCATTACTGAAAAGCCTTGATGTAGAAGAGAGCGAGGAAGGAAATACCCGGGTCTATTACCTGAAATATGCTAAAGCCACGAATCTGGTGGAAGTGCTAACCGGTGTTTCCGAAAAGCTGAAAGATGAAAAAGGGAATTCGCGTAAGCCTTCTTCTACTTCTGCGATGGATAATGTGGCCATTACCGCCGATGAACAGACCAACTCGTTGGTCATTACCGCTGACCAGTCCGTCCAGGAGAAACTCGCCACGGTAATTGCGCGTCTGGATATTCGCCGTGCACAGGTGCTGGTTGAGGCAATCATCGTCGAAGTTCAGGATGGAAATGGACTCAACCTCGGCGTGCAATGGGCGAATAAAAACGTTGGCGCACAGCAATTTACCAATACGGGATTACCGGTTTTTAACGCTGCGCAAGGTGTAGCTGATTATAAAAAGAATGGCGGGATCACCAGCGCGAATCCTGCCTGGGATATGTTTAGCGCCTACAATGGCATGGCTGCAGGCTTCTTCAATGGCGACTGGGGCGTATTGTTGACTGCGCTGGCCAGTAACAATAAAAATGACATCCTCGCCACCCCGAGCATCGTAACGCTGGATAATAAACTCGCGTCCTTCAACGTTGGTCAGGATGTGCCGGTGCTATCCGGCTCTCAGACCACTTCTGGGGATAACGTCTTTAATACTGTCGAACGCAAAACGGTGGGCACAAAACTCAAAGTCACTCCGCAGGTCAATGAAGGCGACGCGGTACTGCTCGAAATAGAGCAGGAGGTTTCCAGCGTTGACTCTTCGTCTAATTCGACGCTCGGCCCGACATTTAACACCCGTACTATTCAAAACGCCGTGCTGGTTAAAACCGGTGAAACGGTGGTCCTAAGCGGATTGCTGGATGATTTTTCTAAAGAGCAAGTGTCAAAGGTTCCTCTGCTTGGCGATATTCCTTTAGTGGGACAACTCTTCCGCTATACCTCGACCGAGCGCGCTAAACGCAACCTGATGGTATTTATCCGCCCGACGATTATCCGTGACGATGATGTTTATCGCTCACTGTCAAAAGAGAAATACACCCGCTACCGTCAGGAGCAACAGCTGCGAATCGACGGGAAATCAAAAGCGCTGGTTGGCTCGGAAGATTTGCCGGTGCTGAATGAGAACACGTTCAACAGTCACGCCCCTGCGCCATCGTCACGGTGAGGCATTCTTATGAGAATTCACTCACCGTACCCCGCCAGTTGGGCGCTGGCACAACGAATTGGTTATCTCTATTCAGAGGGCGAGATTATTTATCTCGCCGATACGCCATTCGAACGGTTACTCGATATTCAACGTCAAGTTGGCCAGTGCCAGACCATGACCAGCTTGTCACAGGCTGATTTTGAAGCCCGACTGGAAGCGGTGTTCCATCAGAATACCGGTGAGTCGCAACAGATTGCGCAGGATATCGATCAATCCGTCGATCTTCTCTCGCTTTCGGAAGAGATGCCCGCAAATGAAGATCTCCTGAATGAAGATTCAGCGGCACCGGTTATCCGCTTGATCAATGCTATTTTGAGTGAGGCCATCAAAGAAACCGCCTCCGATATCCACATTGAAACCTATGAAAAAACAATGTCGATCCGTTTTCGCATCGACGGCGTTTTGCGGACAATTTTACAGCCCAACAAAAAACTGGCGGCACTGCTTATCTCCCGAATTAAGGTCATGGCTCGTCTTGATATCGCCGAAAAACGTATTCCACAGGATGGAAGAATCAGTTTGCGTATCGGGCGACGTAACATAGATGTCCGCGTATCCACACTGCCATCCATCTATGGTGAACGCGCTGTGCTCCGCCTGCTGGATAAAAACAGCCTCCAGCTTTCATTGAACAACCTGGGGATGACAGCAGCGGATAAACAGGATTTAGAAAATCTCATTCAGCTTCCGCACGGTATTATCCTGGTAACAGGGCCGACAGGCTCCGGTAAAAGCACCACGCTCTACGCCATTCTTTCGGCGCTTAATACCCCTGGCCGTAATATTCTGACGGTAGAAGATCCCGTGGAATATGAACTGGAAGGCATAGGACAAACGCAGGTGAATACCCGCGTGGATATGTCTTTCGCTCGCGGCCTGCGCGCCATACTTCGCCAGGACCCGGATGTCGTCATGGTGGGGGAGATTCGTGATACAGAAACCGCGCAAATTGCGGTTCAGGCCTCGCTCACAGGCCATCTGGTACTCTCAACACTCCACACTAACAGTGCATCAGGCGCAGTCACCCGGCTACGCGACATGGGCGTCGAATCATTCCTGCTTTCGTCTTCACTGGCAGGGATTATCGCGCAACGTCTGGTTCGTCGTCTGTGTCCGCAATGCCGACAATTCACGCCCGTATCGCCCCAGCAAGCGCAGATGTTTAAATATCATCAGCTCGCGGTGACGACAATTGGCACTCCCGTAGGCTGCCCTCATTGCCATCAATCCGGCTACCAGGGGCGCATGGCGATCCACGAAATGATGGTGGTGACGCCGGAATTGCGGGCCGCTATTCATGAAAATGTGGATGAACAAGCACTGGAGCGACTGGTCCGGCAACAACACAATGCCTTAATCAAAAATGGCCTGCAAAAAGTGATACGCGGTGACACCTCCTGGGATGAGGTTATGCGCGTCGCCAGTGCCACGCTGGAGAACGAAGCATGAATTATCGCTATCGCGCCATGACCCTGGATGGTCAAAAATTGCAGGGGATCATTGATGCTAACGATGAACGTCAGGCACGACTGCGGCTGCGTGAAGAAGGGCTTTTCCTGTTGGATATTCGCCCCCAAAAAAGTTCGGGAGTAAAAACACGTCGCCCGAGGATCAGCCATAGTGAACTGACGCTTTTCACCCGGCAGTTGGCAACCTTAAGCGCAGCGGCATTACCCCTGGAAGAGAGCCTTGCCGTAATTGGTCAACAAAGCAGTAATAATCGACTGGCTGACGTGTTAAATCAGGTACGCAGCGCCATCCTTGAAGGGCATCCCCTTTCCGATGCGTTACAACATTTTCCCACGCTTTTCGATTCGCTCTACCGTACCCTGGTAAAAGCGGGCGAAAAGAGCGGTCTGCTGGCCCCGGTGTTGGAAAAGCTGGCTGATTACAATGAAAACCGGCAGAAAATCCGCAGCAAGCTCATTCAGTCACTGATCTACCCCTGCATGCTCACTACGGTGGCGATTGTGGTCGTGATTATTCTCCTCACTGCTGTCGTGCCCAAAATTACCGAACAGTTCGTGCATATGAAGCAGCAACTGCCACTGAGTACACGCATTCTTTTAGGTCTGAGCGACACGTTGCAACGTACCGGCCCGACATTATTAGCGACAGTATTTATTGTCGCTGTGGGTTTCTGGCTCTGGTTAAAACGCGGCAATAACCGCCACCGTTTTCATGCCATGTTACTGCGCGTTGCGCTCATCGGCCCGCTGATTTGCGCCATTAACAGCGCACGCTATCTCCGCACTTTAAGTATTTTGCAATCCAGCGGCGTCCCTCTGCTGGATGGGATGAATTTGTCCACCGAAAGCCTCAACAACCTCGAAATTCGCCAGCGCCTGGCAAATGCGGCAGAAAACGTTCGCCAGGGTAACAGCATTCATCTTTCACTGGAACAAACCGCAATTTTCCCGCCGATGATGCTCTACATGGTGGCCTCTGGCGAAAAAAGCGGGCAACTCGGCACGTTAATGGTCAGAGCCGCAGATAACCAGGAGACACTCCAACAAAATCGGATCGCCTTAACGCTCTCCATCTTCGAGCCAGCACTCATTATTACGATGGCACTGATCGTCCTGTTTATTGTCGTGTCGGTACTCCAACCTCTTCTTCAACTTAACTCAATGATTAATTAAGGAAATCATATGCGCGCAACGGATAAGCAACGCGGTTTTACATTACTGGAAATTATGGTGGTAATTGTCATCATTGGCGTACTCGCCAGCCTGGTGGTTCCCAACCTGATGGGCAATAAAGAAAAGGCGGATAAGCAAAAAGCCGTCAGCGATATCGTGGCACTGGAAAACGCCCTGGATATGTACAAACTCGACAATCATCGCTATCCAACCACAAATCAGGGGCTTGAATCCTTAGTCGAAGCGCCGACACTGCCACCGCTGGCCGCAAACTATAACAAGGAAGGTTATATCAAGCGTCTGCCTGCCGATCCCTGGGGCAATGATTATGTCCTCGTTAATCCTGGTGAACATGGTGCATACGATCTGCTTTCAGCAGGGCCCGATGGTGAAATGGGAACCGAGGACGACATCACCAACTGGGGTTTGAGCAAGAAGAAAAAGTAAGTCAGCGATGAATCAGCAACGCGGGTTTACCCTGCTGGAGATGATGCTGGTGCTGGCGCTGGTCGCTATCACGGCAAGTGTGGTGCTCTTCACATATGGTCGGGAGGATGCCGCCAACACTCGTGCGCGCGAAACAGCGGCGCGGTTTACCGCTGCACTTGAATTAGCCATCGACCGCGCCACGCTCAGTGGTCAGCCTGTCGGTATCCATTTCTCTGATTCAGCATGGCGCATTATGGTACCGGGCAAAACACCATCAGCCTGGCGCTGGGTTCCATTACAAGAAGATGCCGCAGATGAGAGCAAAAATGACTGGGGTGAAGAACTCTCAATTCAACTTCAGCCATTTAAACCTGATGACAGCAACCAACCGCAGGTGGTGATTCTGGCCGACGGACAAATCACGCCCTTCTCTTTGTTGATGGCTAATACCGGGACCGGTGAGCCGCTCCTGACGTTAGTCAGTTCAGGCTCATGGCCCCTGGATCAAACGCTCGCCAGAGATACCCGCCCATGAACAAACAATCAGGGATGACACTGCTTGAAGTCTTACTGGCGATGAGTATTTTCACCGCTGTTGCTCTGACTTTAATGAGCAGTATGCAAGGGCAACGAAATGCCATCGAGCGAATGCGCAACGAGACGCTGGCATTGTGGATAGCGGATAACCAGCTTCAGTCACAAGATTCATTCGGCGAGGAAAACACGTCCAGTTCTGGCAAAGAGTTAATAAATGGCGAAGAGTGGAACTGGCGCAGCGATATCCACTCAAGCAAAGACGGCACGCTTCTGGAACACACCATAACGGTGACATTACCCAGCGGTCAGACAACCTCGCTTACGCGCTATCAAAGCATCAATAATAAATCCGGGCAGGCACAAGATGATTAATCGCCAGCAGGGTTTCACATTGCTGGAAGTCATGGCGGCGCTGGCGATTTTCTCAATGCTTAGCGTGCTGGCGTTTATGATTTTTTCTCAAGTTTCCGAGTTGCATCAACGTTCACAGAAAGAAATCCAGAAGTTCAATCAGCTACAGCGCACCATCACCATTCTTGATAACGATCTCCTGCAACTGGTCGCCCGGCGGAATCGGAGTACGGACAAAATCATGGTGTTGGGTGAAGAAGCGATTTTTACCACGCAAAGTCGCGATCCGCTGGCCCCTCTCAGTGAAGCACAAACCTTACTCACTGTTCACTGGTATCTGCGAAATCATACGCTCTACCGTGCTGTTCGTACTTCTGTGGATGGCAGGAAGGATCACCCCGCCCAGGCGATGCTGGAACATGTCGAGAGCTTTCTTCTGGAAAGTAACAGCGGAGAAAGCCAGGAGCTTCCTCTCTCAGTCACGTTACATCTGAAGACTCAGCAATATGGGGCGTTACAGCGCCGTTTTGCATTACCTGAGCAGTTAGCGAGAGAAGAGTCGCCAGCTCAGACGCAGGCCGGGAATAATAACCATGAATAATGAACAACGCGGCGTAGCACTGCTCATTGTACTCATGTTACTGGAGCTCATGGCTGCTCTGGCTGCAGACATGACGATCAGTTTTCACGGCCAGCTTCATCGAAACCGCCAGGTAAACCATCATTTGCAACGGCAATATGATATTGAGCTGGCGGAGAAACTTGCGCTTGCCAGCCTCACCCAGGACGTTAAAGATAACGACAGACAAACCACGTTGCAGCAGTACTGGGCACAACCGCAACAGTTGCAGCTGGAAAATGGCAATACAGTGAAGTGGCAGTTACGCGATGCCCAGCACTGTTTTAATCTCAATGCCTTAGCAAAAATCTCTGACGCCCCGCTGGCTTCCCCTGATTTCCCCGTCCAGGTATTCAGTGCCCTGCTGATTAACGCCGGTATCGATCGCGGAAACACCGATGAGATCGTGCAATCAATCGCTGACTATATTGATGCCGATGATTCGCCACGCTTTCACGGCGCAGAAGATAACTTTTACCAAAGCCAAACGCCGCCTCGCCATAGCGCCAATCAAATGCTTTTTCTGACCGGTGAATTGCGTCAGATAAAAGGCATAACCGAAAACATCTATCAGCGGCTTATCCCGTATGTCTGCGTTCTCCCGACCTCGGAACTTAGCATCAATCTTAATATGCTAACGGAGAACGATATTCCGCTCTTCAGAGCATTATTCCTCAATAACATCACGGATGCTGACGCTCGGGTCTTATTACAAAAAAGGCCCAGGGAAGGCTGGCTCACCACAGATGCATTTCTTTACTGGGCGCAGCAGGATTTCTCCGGCGTGAAGCCCCTGGTTGCTCAGGTGAAAGGGCATCTCTTTCCCTATAGCCGCTATTTTACGCTGAATACGGAAAGTATCAGCGACGAACAATCCCAGGGATGGCAAAGCCATATTTTTTTCAACCGTAAACAGCAGAGCGCCCAAATCTATCGGCGTACGCTGCAACTCTACTAATCATAAGGATCGTGATGCCTGAATCGTTGATGGTAATACGTTCTTTCTCGACGCTGCGTAAGCATTGGGAATGGATGACGTTCTCCGCAGATAGCGTATCTTCGGTACATACGCTCACAGACGATCTTCCGCTGGAGTCGCTGGCCGATCAGCCCGGTGCTGGAAATGTTCACCTTTTGATCCCACCTGAGGGTCTTTTATATCGTTCCCTCACGCTGCCCAACGCCAAATACAAACTCACCGCGCAAACATTACAGTGGTTGGCGGAGGAGACATTACCCGACGCCAGCCAAAATTGGCACTGGACGGTTGTCGATAAACAAAACGAAAGTGTCGAGGTGATAGGCATTCAGTCGGAGAAACTCAGTCGTTATCTTGAGCGTTTACATACTGCCGGACTCAACGTGACGCGGGTTTTGCCAGATGGCTGCTATCTTCCCTGGGAAGTAGATAGCTGGACTCTGGTTAACCAGCAAACAAGCTGGCTTATTCGCAGTGCCGCACATGCCTTCAACGAACTGGATGAACACTGGTTACAGCATCTTGCTAACCAGTTTCCGCCTGAGAATATGCGTTGTTATGGTGTAGCGCCTCACGGCGTTGCAGCGGCCAATCCACTTATCCAGCATCCTGAAATACCATCACTGAGTTTGTATTCTGCCGATATTGCATTCCAGCGCTATGACATGCTGCATGGTGTTTTTCGTAAACAGAAAACTGTAAGCAAATCGGGAAAATGGCTCGCCCGCCTGGCAGTAAGCTGTCTCGTTCTCTCCATTCTTTCTTTTGTTGGCAGCCGGGGCATCGCGTTCTGGCAAACGCTTAAGATTGAAGATAAACTTCAGCAACAACAGCAAGAAACCTGGCAACGTTATTTCCCGCAGATCAAACACACCCACAACTTTCGTTTTTACTTTAAGCAGCAACTCGCTCAGCAATATCCTGAAGCTGTACCGTTGCTCTATCATTTACAAACACTTCTGCTTGAACACCATGAACTGCAGTTAATGGAGGCGAACTATAGCCAGAGGCAAAAGTCGCTGACCTTAAAAATGAGTGCTAAGAGTGAAGCCAATATCGATCGTTTCTGTGAGTTAACACAGTCCTGGCTTCCGATGGAAAAAACAGAAAAAGATCCGGTCAGTGGTGTATGGACAGTAAGGAACTCAGGGAAATGATTAAATCATGGTGGGCAGAAAAATCCACATCGGAAAAACAGATCGTTGCGGCATTGGCGGTTCTCTCGCTCGGCGTTTTTTGTTGGCTTGCGGTGATAAAACCGATAGATACCTACATTGAAGAGCATCAGTCCCACGCGCAAAAAATTAAGAAGGACATCAAATGGATGCAGGATCAAGCGAGCACCCATGGTTTACTCGGTCATCCAGCGCTTACGCAGCCCATCAAAAATATCCTTCTCGAAGAAGCAAAACGTGAGAATTTGACTATCACGCTGGAAAACGGTCCGGACAATACTCTGACAATTAACCCTGTCACAGCTCCCCTCGAAAACGTCTCCCGCTGGCTCACTACGGCACAGATAACATACGGTATTGTTATTGAAGACCTTCAGTTTACTCTTGCCGGAAACGAAGAGATCACCCTCAAGCATTTGTCCTTCAGGGAGCAACAATAATGACAATGCTACTGCCGCTCTTCATTCTGGTTGGTTTTATTGCAGGTTATTTTGTTAATGTCATGGCCTATCACCTCTCGCCTTTGGAGGATAAAACGGCGTTAACGTTTCGCCAGGTATTGGTTCATTTCTGGCAAAAAAAATATGCCTGGCATGATACAGCGCCCCTGATACTTTGCGTTGCTGCTGCTATCGCCTGCGCCCTGGCACCTTTCACGCCCATTGTGACTGGCGCACTCTTTCTCTATTTCTGTTTCGCACTCACGCTCAGTGTTATTGATTTTCGCACTCAGCTCCTGCCCGACAAACTCACCTTACCGCTGCTCTGGCTTGGCTTGGTATTTAATGCGCAGTCTGGATTAATTGATTTACATGATGCGGTTTATGGCGCGGTCGCTGGCTATGGGGTGCTGTGGTGTGTTTACTGGGGCGTCTGGTTAGTTTGTCACAAAGAGGGATTGGGCTACGGTGATTTCAAGCTACTGGCCGCTGCAGGCGCGTGGTGTGGCTGGCAAACGTTACCAATGATACTGCTGATTGCCTCGCTGGGTGGCATTGGTTACGCCATCGTTTCACAACTTCTGCAACGCCGGACTATACCCACTATCGCATTCGGCCCGTGGCTTGCGCTCGGCAGCATGATAAACCTGGGATATCTGGCCTGGATCTCTTATTAACCGGGAGGGTTCTCCCTCCCGACACGGCTCAACCTTCTTCGCGAATCTGTGCTTGCAGATAATTTTGCAGTCCCATCTTCTGAATCAGATCAAGTTCCGTTTCCAGCCAGTCGATATGGCCTTCTTCATCGCGCAAAATTTCTATCATCATATCGCGGCTGACGTAATCATGAACGCTATCGGCATAACCAATTGCCTCACGCAAATTCTTCGCGCCATCCAGCTCAAGTGCCAGATCAGAACGCAGCATTTCCTCAACATCTTCACCAATGTTCAGTTTGCCCAGGTCCTGTAAGTTTGGAAGACCTTCCAGAAAAAGAATGCGCTCAATATAACGATCGGCGTGTTTCATCTCATCAATGGATTCATGATACTCCACATCATTGAGACGTTTGAGACCCCAGTTTTTAAACATCCGGGCATGAAGAAAGTACTGATTGATTGCGACAAGCTCATTTCCCAACAGTTTGTTGAGATAATTTATAACTTTAGTATCACCTTTCATTTTTTGACTCCTTCGCTTCCACTCTTTGAAGCGTAGAACGGCTTACGAGTAAGTCAAAAAACACACTCCGTTTATGCGGACTCCTTAAACTCCGGCAGTTGCATTAATTCATCCTCCATCACTTCACGCGCGGCCCGGACACATTTACCGCACTGATTGCCGACCGGAATGAATTTTTTTAATTGCTGGAACGAGTGGGGGGAAAACTGGCGCACAGCCTGACGAATTTTTTTATCGCTGATACCATTACAAAGACAAACGTACATAGAGACTCCCGTATACTTTCTTCAAAAGTAAATGAAAATAGTTCTTATTTCAATTACAGAAAGACTCTTTTTTAAGCAAAGAATAGAAATATGAATAAAAATAATGGGCTGCCAAAAGTAGCCCATTGACAAAAAATGCGGCGATACCGGAAGGTATCGCCAACACATTTATTGCTTAGTAAACGGCGCGAAGATTTCGCTAAATGCGTACTTCGGAGCCTGTTCTTTAGTCAGACCGTGGAATTCCGGAGACAGGTTAGTGCCGCCCGGCAGGTCGCGCGCGATTGACCAGATACCAACCATACCGAGATTACGCTTCTGCGCATCCTGCATGACCAGACGAGCATCAGAGAGATAGAACACCTCACCCTGAACGTCGTTCACGCCAACCATCGGCGTGGTACCCATCATGGCGTCAATTTCTGCATCACTCTTATTGCCAAAGAGGCCTTTCAGCTGCGCATGCAGGTTGGCAATCGCAGACGTTGCACACTTACCGTGGATGTTCTGGCCTTCGGTGTTTGCAGACTGACAAATAGCGTTACCGTAGTCCATTGTCATCACGTTCACACCCGCCAGCTCAACACCTTTCGCTTTGGCATCGCTCAGGACATTCATCCCTTCCGGCGTCAGGCCTGTCGGCAGAATTGGCAAGGTATACCAGATAGCAATATCTTTGCCTTCTGACTTCCATTTATCCTGCACTTTCTTCACAGCAAGGTTACGACGTTCAATAGATGCCTGATCCGCAACCCAGGTGCCTTCGATATCGAAGTCCAGGACTCTGAGGTTCAGGTTATCAACGATGTCATAATAATGCTGCATTAGATCGTCAACGTTCTTACAGGAAGCTGCCAGCGGGGCATTATTAGCACCACCGATAGACAGCATCACATCACCGCCAGCCTCACGCAGCGCTTTGATTTTGCTGTACTGAGCGTAATTCTGCATACCGTAAGCGGTACCCCATGTCGGTAGACAGGTGTTCGCATCTTTACTCACCACAAACGCCAGCGTGAAGTGGTTGACGTTATGATTCTTAGCCAGCGCAGCCAAATCCGGGATCGTATTCAGCGTAAAGTCGACATACGGTGCATAAACGTGTTTCGGCCACGCTTTCTTCGGCGTACCTACGCGCTCTTTGGTTCCGGTCCAGTCAACAAAAACACGCCACGGGTTGCTGTCAGAAGGAGAAACTTTCTGCACTTTACTCTGAGAAATGTAGTTCTCACCGTTAAAGCGAGCTTCCACGGGCGACTATTGCTACCGGTGGCGTTTTGGTTCGCAACCAGAGCAGGGTTGTCACTTTGCGTCCAGAACAGCGCTTCATAAGCCTGCCCATCAACAACAACGCGATCACCTTTCACGTACACGGTGGAAGCGGACCATGCTTTCGCCGGTTCGTATTTCTTCCACGGGTTATCGCCGCCGGGGACAAAGCCCCATGCGTCTTGATCGACAGAGGTTTTATAATGTGCATCGTTATAATCTACGATGCTGTTCGCGCTGTACGCTTTGCTGGCCTGGAAACCATCCGCAATAATGACGCCGCCATTATCAATTTCACAGGTAGTCGGGTTACCGTACTGACTCATTTCCGCAGCGGTAGCTGTACGCACGAGGCGCCATGGGTTATTGGAGTTTTCTACACTGGTGCCACGCGGGCAATCTTCAGAACCAACCCACCAGGCATTCTGATAAACATTACCATTGAAGATAACATGGTAAATTTCGCTGCCTTCCTGGCCACTCCACGCCTGCAGTGAGTAATCGTTACTGCTATCCGCTGGTGTTGATGGCTCGTTGTTATCCGGAGTTGGAGTAACTGGAGTTTCCGGTGTTTCCGGAGTTGGATCAACCGGAGTCACAGCACCGCCATTATTATCCGGCTTAACGGAACAGGAGCCTGGGTTACCATACTGAGTGATTTCTGTTGCCGTTGCCGCGCGAACATAACGCCATGGGTTGCTGGCATCGTTTTCTTTCGCATCGCCTGGGCAATTTGCCGCGCCTACCCACCAAGCGTTCTTATAAATGCTGCCGTTGTAGATAACGTACCATGTAGAAGAACCTTCCTGACCTTTCCAGGCTACGACAGCATAGTTGTCGTTTGACTTATCAGCTGGGGCTGGCTGAACATCAGGAGCCGGTTTCACATCCGGTGCAGGCTGTGGTGCTGAAGTACAAGACTGTGGATTACTGGTTTCTGAGATTTCCGTTGCCGTAGCGGCACGAACATAACGCCATGGGTTGCTGGCATCATTGCCTTTCGCATCACCCGGGCAGTTAGAAGAGGCTACCCACCAGGCATTTTTATATACCGCACCATTAAAGACGACATACCAGGTTTGACCGCCCTGCTGTTTATTCCAGGCAACTACAGAAGAATTAGACGGAACAGTGCCCTGTGCTGGTGTAGCCGAACCGCCATTAGCAGGCGTATTAGATGCTGGCGCATTAGATGCTGGCGTATTTGAAGTTGAAGAAGATGAGCTTCCGCTCTTTTCGCAGGAAAGTGTATTGCCAAACTGACTAATTTCAGCAGCTGTTGCGGTACGCTTTAAACGCCACGGGTTAGTTGCATCATTTGCTTTCGCTTTTCCCGGGCAATTTGTAGAAGAAACCCACCAGGCATTTTCATAAATTTTGCCATCGAAAATAACCTGATATTTATTACCACCTTGTTGGTTATTCCATGCTTCCATTGCCAATGCTGGCAGAGCGGAACACACCAGCCCCATACCAATCATAGATTTAGTAAATATATTTAATTTCATTATAATCCCTTGTAACGTAAAAACTGCAAAACAAAAGTCCTACGCAGGAATTATTTACGTTTTACGAGAACCCTTCAATATGAATTAAAGTGCGGCATGAAAAATAAGAAAAAAGCCTGACAAATGAAGCATTTTAAAAACAGAAACATTCATATTTAAAATATTAAATTGAATTGATATTTTAAATATGAATAATTTATTCGTTCTGACAGTACGAATAAGATATGCAGTCAACAAATGCAAAAAGGGCGCCGAAGCGCCCTTTTCAATTCAAAACTAATTAACGTGTAATTAGCCCAGAACTTTAGCAACAACGCCCGCGCCAACGGTACGGCCGCCTTCACGGATTGCGAAACGCAGACCGTCGTCCATCGCGATCGGGTGGATCAGGGTAACAACCATTTTGATGTTGTCGCCCGGCATAACCATCTCTACGCCTTCCGGCAGTTCGATGGTGCCAGTCACGTCAGTTGTACGGAAGTAGAACTGCGGACGGTAGCCTTTGAAGAACGGAGTGTGACGGCCGCCTTCGTCTTTGGACAGGATATAAACTTCAGATTCGAACTTGGTGTGCGGCTTGATAGAGCCCGGCTTAGCCAGTACCTGACCACGTTCGATTTCTTCACGTTTGATACCACGCAGCAGAACACCAACGTTCTCACCAGCACGGCCTTCGTCCAGCAGTTTGCGGAACATTTCAACGCCAGTACAGGTAGACTTAGCAGTGTCTTTGATACCAACGATTTCAACTTCTTCGCCAACTTTGATGATACCGCGCTCTACACGACCGGTAACAACGGTACCACGACCGGAGATGGAGAATACGTCTTCGATCGGCAGCAGGAACGGCTTGTCAATCGCACGCTCTGGTTCCGGAATGTAAGAATCCAGGAAGCCAGCCAGTTCGATGATTTTCGCTTCCCACTCTGCGTCGCCTTCCAGCGCTTTCAGAGCAGAACCACGAACGATCGGAGTGTCGTCGCCCGGGAAATCGTACTGAGACAGAAGTTCACGAACTTCCATTTCAACCAGTTCCAGCAGCTCTTCGTCATCAACCATGTCGCACTTGTTCAGGAACACGATGATGTACGGAACGCCTACCTGACGACCCAGCAGGATGTGCTCACGAGTCTGCGGCATCGGGCCGTCAGTCGCAGCAACAACCAGGATCGCGCCGTCCATCTGCGCAGCACCGGTGATCATGTTTTTAACATAGTCGGCGTGGCCCGGGCAGTCTACGTGCGCGTAGTGGCGAGTCGGGGTGTCATATTCAACGTGGGAAGTGTTGATGGTGATACCACGAGCTTTTTCTTCCGGCGCGTTATCGATCTGGTCGAATGCGCGAGCAGCACCGCCGTAGGTTTTAGCCAGAACGGTAGTGATTGCAGCGGTCAGCGTTGTTTTACCATGGTCAACGTGGCCGATAGTACCGACGTTAACGTGCGGTTTTGTACGTTCAAACTTTTCTTTAGACATCGATTGTCCCTCTAAGACACGGATAAATCGGTGATATCACCACATCAACCGGGCAACATGCCCGACTTGTTGAATGCAATAAACTAGAGAGAAACAGGGGAGGAGAGATAAAGAAGTGGTGCTGATACCCAGAGTCGAACTGGGGACCTCACCCTTACCAAGGGTGCGCTCTACCAACTGAGCCATATCAGCACGTTTGGAGCGGGCAGCGGGAATCGAACCCGCATCATCAGCTTGGAAGGCTGAGGTAATAGCCATTATACGATGCCCGCATCCTGAAACTCGGCTACCCAGTTCTTTCTATAACAAAAAAAAGAGAAGCGTCTCTTTTTCTGTTTGAGCTGACCAGTTTAACCAATCAACTCTGGCTCCGCAAAGCGTTGCCGAAAGATGGTGGTGGGGGAAGGATTCGAACCTTCGAAGTCGATGACGGCAGATTTACAGTCTGCTCCCTTTGGCCGCTCGGGAACCCCACCAGGCACTTGATGGTGCCGACTACCGGAATCGAACTGGTGACCTACTGATTACAAGTCAGTTGCTCTACCTACTGAGCTAAGTCGGCATCAAGTAGCGCGCATTCTATGGAGACATGCGAGTTCATGCAACTAAAAAATTGCATAATTTGTTTTATTGGTCACATTTTATGCGACACGATGAAGAAACAGCCGAACGGAGGGCAGATTAGCACACTTTTTCAACATCATTGTGCTCAACAATGTGCTCCTGCTAAACCATAATTCTTTTTATCAGATGGAATATCTGTCACATTGCTTTTCAACGATAGCTTCCTGGGAGAGATTTTTTCTTATTATTCCTCCCCATCTGGTGTTACCCTCCTGCCCATTAACCCATTCAACAGAACTGTGACGCGCCATGGCAAATATCGCTTTGCCGATAGAGCTATGACCGCCAGAAACATGCTTATGAGTATAAAAGAGCAAACGTTAATGACGCCTTACCTACAGTTTGACCGCAACCAGTGGGCAGCTCTGCGTGATTCCGTACCTATGACGTTATCGGAAGATGAGATCGCCCGTCTCAAAGGTATTAATGAAGATCTCTCGTTAGAAGAAGTTGCCGAGATCTATTTACCTCTGTCACGTTTGCTGAACTTCTATATAAGCTCGAATCTGCGCCGTCAGGCAGTTCTGGAACAGTTTCTTGGTACCAACGGGCAACGCATTCCTTACATTATCAGTATTGCTGGTAGTGTCGCGGTGGGGAAAAGTACAACCGCCCGTGTATTGCAGGCGCTATTAAGCCGTTGGCCGGAACATCGTCGTGTTGAACTGATCACTACAGATGGCTTCCTTCACCCTAATCAGGTTCTGAAAGAACGTGGTCTGATGAAGAAGAAAGGCTTCCCGGAATCGTATGATATGCATCGCCTGGTGAAGTTTGTTTCCGATCTCAAATCCGGCGTGCCAAACGTTACAGCCCCTGTTTACTCGCATCTTATTTATGATGTGATCCCGGATGGAGATAAAACTGTTGTTCAGCCTGATATTTTAATTCTTGAAGGGTTAAATGTCTTACAGAGCGGGATGGATTATCCACACGATCCACATCATGTATTTGTTTCTGATTTTGTCGATTTTTCGATATATGTTGATGCACCGGAAGACTTACTTCAGACGTGGTATATCAACCGTTTTCTGAAATTCCGCGAAGGGGCTTTTACAGACCCGGATTCCTATTTTCATAACTACGCGAAATTAACTAAAGAAGAAGCTATTAAGACTGCCATGACATTGTGGAAAGAGATCAACTGGCTGAACTTAAAGCAAAATATTCTACCTACTCGCGAGCGTGCCAGTTTAATCCTGACGAAAAGTGCTAATCATGCAGTAGAAGAGGTCAGACTACGCAAATAATTTAAAGGGGAGTTAATGCTCCCCTTTCTTATTTTTCTGCACTACGCAGGGATATTTCACCGCCCATCCAGGGTTTTATTATTCCATCCTGCTCAAGTAATAAAGCACCCTGTTTGTCTATTCCGCGTGAAATGCCAAATATTTCTTTATCACCAATGATAAGTTTCACTGGGCGATTAATAAAATTATCCAACTTTTCCCAGCGCGAAAGATAAGGTGTCAATCCTTCTTGCTCGAAGAGTTCCAGCGCCGCGCGTAATTCACGTATCAGCATGGCCGCAAGAGTATTACGATCGAGATTGATCCCGGCTTCCTGCAGCGTGATCCACCCTTGATTAACGACACTCTCTTCAACACGACGCATTGCCATGTTGATCCCTGCACCAATGACTATTTGCGCCGCATCGCCGGTTTTGCCAGTCAGCTCCACAAGAATGCCTGCCAGCTTGCGATCCTGCAGATAGAGGTCATTAGGCCATTTAACACGAACTTTATCTGCACCCAGCTTGCGTAATACTTCCGCCATCACGATACCGATAACCAGACTTAAACCAATCGCCGCCGCCGGGCCCTGTTCCAGACGCCAGAACATCGACAAATATAAGTTCGCGCCAAAAGGCGAAAACCATTTCCGACCACGACGACCACGGCCAGCATGCTGGTATTCTGCAACACAGGCATCGCCAGATTTAAGCTCTCCGATGCGGTCCAGGAGATACTGATTCGTGGAGTCAATAACTGGCAGCACGGCTACACTGCCGTCATCCAGCTGACTCAATATCTTTTCGGCATTAAGTAACTGGATTGGCTCGGGCAAGCTGTATCCTTTACCCGGAACAGTAAATACATCAACGCCCCAGTCACGCAGTGTCTGAATGTGTTTATTAATAGCCGCCCGGCTCATTCCCAGCGTTTCACCCAACTGCTCGCCAGAGTGAAATTCGCCATTCGCTAACAGGGCGATCAATTTCAGTGGCACGGTGTTATCCTTCATGAAATTGTCTCCACTGCGCTCACTTCACCTGATGCACCAATAAAGCGGACTTCAGGCTCAAGCCAGACATTAAATTTTTCACCCACTTTTTGTCTTACATGATGCGCCAGCTGTACAACATCTTCGCTTTTTGCATCGTGCTCATTTATGAGAACCAGCGCCTGTTGACGGTGTACCGCAGCCCCACCAATTTGCGTCCCTTTAAGCTGGCACTGATCAATAAGCCAACCTGCAGCCAGTTTTACTGAACCATCCACCTGGGGGTAATGTGGGGCTGTTGGAAATTGTGCCAACAACGCGTTAGCAGTTTCGGCAGAAACAACAGGATTTTTGAAGAAACTACCCGCATTACCGTTCACTTTTGGATCAGGGAGTTTGGTGGTGCGCATATGACACACCGCATCAAATACTTGCTGTGGCGTTACCGTTGAAGGATCCAGGCGAGTTAAGTCACCATACGTCAGTACAGGTTGCCACTCTTTTGGCAGACGCAGACCTACGGCTACAATGGCGAAGCGATCCTGGTATTCATGTTTAAAAATACTGTCTCGATAGCCAAAACGGCACTCTTTGGCAGTTAAGCGTACTTGCTTGCCTGTCGCCAGTTCAACACAATCAACATAAGCGCAAACTCGCTGTAATTCTACGCCATAAGCACCAATATTCTGGATAGGTGATGAGCCGATACAACCAGGAATTAATGCCAGATTTTCCAGACCAGGCATACCTTCCTGCAAAGTGTATTTTACCAGGCGATGCCAGTTTTCTCCGGCTCCTACATGTAAATACCACGCATCAGGTTCATCATGAATTTCGATACCTTTGATCCGGTTGATGATCACCGTGCCGCGATAGTCCTCCAGAAAAAGTACATTACTTCCTTCACCCAGAATAAGAACGGGTTGTCCTTCTGCGGTTGCATGCTGCCAGGCATTGAGTAATTGTTGTTCGTCTTCGGCACATACAATGTGCTGAGCATTATGATCAATGCCAAATGTGTTCCAGGGTTTTAAGGAGTGGTTCATAGCTGCTTTCCTGATGCAAAAACGAGGCTAGTTTACCGTATCTGTGGGGGGATGGCTTGTAGATATGACGACAGGAAGAGTTTATAGAAACGCAAAAAGGCCCAGTCTTCCGACTGGGCTCTTCGCTTAATTTGATGCCTGGCAGTTCCCTACT
>ERZ507371.151-NODE-151-length-4896-cov-30.3859_pt1 | contig 4896 bp, 6 predicted proteins | sample MGYA00513950_ERZ507371 | MGnify/ENA metagenome assembly ERZ507371
AACGGGCAGGGACCCGCCGCAACGACGTGAAGCGCGGTTTGCGAAACGGCGTTGCCCCTTACATCCCGGCGTCTTTTTGCCGGGATGCCGGGAGCGCAGGCCACGGCGCGACAAGGGTGGCGCGACCGTTCCGGTCGCTGCAAACCCGGGTTTTGCGTCAGGGATGGAAGCCCGCCAGGGCGGAGACAGCTTCGCTGGCTCCGTTCACGACAGCCCGCCCCGACAGGGGGACGCCCGGGAAAGGCACAGGCAGGAGAACAACAAAACAGACAATAATCAGGGCAGCAGTAATCAGAGTCAGAACAGGAGGAAAAAGAGAATAATCAAAGGGAAGGTGATGTGATTTCTGACAGGCCATAAACAGCGAAGGCGGGGGAAAAGAACGGGCGCCGCAGGCGCACGTTCATTCCCGTTCCCGGAGGGAAGTGGCCTTCCTGGCAGTCTGGTTGTTCATGCTGCCACAATGTCAGCAAGGAGAAAGGGGCCACCGGCGAACCAGCAGCCCCTTTATAAAGGCGCTTCAGTGCAGTCAGACCAGCATCAGCCCTGAAAAGGCGGGCCTGCGCCCGCCTCCAGGTTGCTACTTACCGCCGGATTCGTAAGCCATTGTTGCCGTAACTTCCCTGTATCCGTCCTTCAGCCGGACTTCGCACAGGCGATTCCGGGTCAGGAGTGTGAATATCAACAACGTGCAGCACACGATTAATACGCACCAGATAAGGGCGTTTCCCGGTAGTTTCATGGTTTACTCCTCCTTGCAATTTGCACGGTAAGAGGCCATACTGGTGTTGGTTAGACATACAGTGGGCCTCGTGGGTTAATGAAAATTAACTACGGGGCTTTCTGCTTTCTGCCACACAACACGGTAACAAACCACCTTCACGTCATGAGGCAGAAAGCCTCAAGCGCCGGGCACATCATAGCCCATATACCTGCGCACTGACCACACTCACTTTCCCTGAAAATAATCCGGTCGTTCAGCCAGTTCACGGGCTATCAGTTCATCCGCAAACAGTGGTGCATGCCTGTTGATACGTTTCTCCAGATTCCGCCGCCGTACCGCAGCCTTACGTTCTTCGCTCCAGCGGCGCACCGGGCGGTCAGAAATAAAATCCAGACAGACCGCATACCCTGCTCCGGCAACCCAGCGTGACATAACGGATGCCGGTGCAGGCTGCCCCGCCTCCACCACTTCTGAAACCAGTTCATGCTCGCCAGGACAGGGAGAAGGCAATTTCCAGCGCAATGAGTAACGCCACTTCACGCCGCCTCCCGGAGTTTGTTCGGCACCATCCACCGCTCCATCTCACGGACGGCATGACCGGCCTCCCTTGCCGCCATACCTGCCTCTGCGATGACCTGCCAGAACGGCATATCCTGCCACTGCCAGCGTTCCATTCCGGCCAGTGACGGAAAACGCTCACCCCACTGCCAGAACAGGGTTTCCAGGTCATGCTCTGCCACCCGGTCACTCCAGCGTGCATACCAGCTTCCGACTGTTTCCGGCGAATGGAATGCCAGTTCGATTTCAGCCTGAGCGACCAGCGCCTGGTACGCACGGGCTTTCTGCTCTGCCTCCCTCGCCTGCTGGCGGCTGTACTTCTGCATGACCAGCGCGGATTTATGGCGACTGCGCTCCCTGACACGAAACCGCACCGACGGAAACAACCGCTCTGCTGCATCACCGGGAAGGGGAAGGAGGCAGACCTCGCCCTGTGTTTCAATCAGCACATCGATGGCATACAGCCACTGAAGACGGTTGCCGTGCAGTTCTTCTGCGGTCAGGGACGGCATGAAAAATCGCAGGTCAGACAGCGATATCCTGCGGCTTCCGTTCAGACAGCGGAAAAACGCCCCCGCATACGGATATTCAGCCAGCGTGTTACCCTGATGGCGGCGTTTTTCGGTCTCCGCCACCGCCCGCCATGCGGCCTGTTGCTCTGTGCTGAGAGGAACCAGTGCCTGTGAACGTGCGCTCATGCCTGACCTCCTTCCGCCATCAGGATATGGATGATGTCACTGACGCTGTACCCCTGCGCGTCCAGTGACGCCGCCAGTGCCAGTGAATGGCTGACGGCCTCCGGTGCAAACCGCCGCTGTACCTGAACCACCGCAAACGGCTCACCACCGGCATTCACCAGAACCAGCACCCAGACCTGAGAGACATCGCCCGGTGAACATAACGCCAGGTGAAAACGTTCATGGGCAGGCGTGAAGCGGACCTGGACGGGGAAAAAGCCGCCGAACTCGCTGCCATACTCGCCGTTCATCGTCCAGTTATCCGGCGCATCCAGCTCCCGCATCACGGCATGTGTGAGTTCACGACGTTCATCACTTCCGGCAGCCCGGATATCTTCATATTCCTGTGCGCTCATGGTCTGTAATACATTCAGGGTCAGTTCAGTTTTCATCACGGTATCTCCCTTGCTGCCGCCCCGTCTCCGGCAGGGCGGCGTGATAAATGGTTTATGACTGGCGGTCAGGCGGCTTCTGCCTGGTCGTCACGGTACTCCGTGGTTTCCGTCTCTGCCTGTGGACGTGGTGTACACATCCAGCCAGGCACCCAGCGGTTGTCTTTCATGTGGAACTCTGCATGTTCAGCGGCATCGCCTTTCTTCATTTTCTCCGCGTCCCGCGCAGCACCGGACAGTCCGGCATCATTCAGGGCATCGATAATCTGCGGCTTTTGCAGGTGTCCGAAGAAGTTTGCTTTCGTCGGCTGCCACCAGTCGCGCATGTGGAATCCGATAGCGCTCTCCAGCGAGTCCAGCGGACTGCGTGACGTGTGACCATGCTCGCGGGTCTGAACGCCGTGGATGCTGCACGCGGTGCAGAAACTGAGCAGGGATAACAGTACCTCCTGGCTGAGTGACAGGAATGTCGTCATATCCCGTGACCATCCCTCCGGTAACAGGGCTGCAAGACGGGCTTTTTCTGCCATCAGCGCCAGGAATGCGGCACCGTCCTTCCCCGATGGCGCATCGCTGGTCAGCGAATAATGTTTACATTCCAGGCTGATTTGTGCTGGTTTACTGTACGCTCCGCTGCCAAACACATTCAGGCAGAGCGTCCATGCCAGCAGTGCCAGAGATTTGTCCGGTTGCTGCATCAGTGCTGCCTGGACTGCCAGCGTGCGTTCGGAAGACATTTTCGTCAGCAGTGGCAGACTGATTTCCTCCACTGACGCTTTTTCCTGCACCTGTTCCGTGCGGTCAGCGTCGTCAGCCGCATCATCCTCACTGCGTAACTGCACACCACGCTGGACACATACGTTTCCATAACGCCAGGACACCACCACTCCACCTCCGGCACGCATCTCCGGCGTCCACGCTCTGACCTTCGCCATGCAGCGCATCAGCTTCATTTCTGCTTCCAGCAGGTCAGATTCCTCACACTGGTTTTCCAGCGCGTCGTAACGCGTCATCAGTTCGTTCAGACGTTCTTCTTCCGCCTCCGTCAGCACCGCTTCCGGCTCCGGCAGACAGCGGTATGTTCCGGCATCCTCACGGCACTCACCGACAGGCTCCATGCGTCCGGCGCACCATCCCCAGCCTTCGGCTTCCCGAAGGTGTTCAGCAACAGCCTGGAGTTTTTCCAGCAGGGCGGCATCGAGCGCCACGCAGTCCACATAGCCACCCTCGTCGTCGCTGAACAGGTCAGTGCGCAGTTCATCTGGCGAGAAGGCATCAGCCCCCACGAAGCGGAATTTACTGTTCCCTGCCACCGCCACTTCACTTTCGGTCACCAGACGACGAATGGTCTGTACTTCCGGTTTACCGCCCCATCCCGACTGACAGGCGGCTTCAAACACCTGCACCTGACGCGCGGTGTCGTTCTCCAGCGCCAGCGCCTGACAGTGCTCGGTGGTGATGAGGTCTTCTGCCAGCGCATCGAGGATGACAGGCGCAAGGTCAGCCAGTTTCAGCATTCGCTGAACGTGGCGGGGTGAATAGCCCAGCAAATCACCGATTTGTGCAGGTGTTTTGCCTTCCTGCGCCATTGCACAGAATCCGGCAATCTGTTCGGCTGGGTGCATATCCCGACGATGACCGTTCTCGGTCATCGATGCGGCCGTCGCCAGTTCCTGCGAAATAATTTTCACGCGGACAGGCCAGTCAGCCGGAATGATGCCACGCTCTGCCAGCATGTTGAGTGCTGCCAGTCGGCGACCACCTGCGGCGACACCGTGGCGGTCACCTGGCAGGGCATGAACAACCAGATTCTGCAGCAGGCCGACCCCCTTAATGGAATCAGCCAGTTCGCTGACGGACTCCGCAGAATACGGCACCGTGCGCACATTCAGTGGTGACTTAATCAGCGAGGCCAGCGGCACGCTCACTTCCTCCGTCTGCGCCAGCAGGGCAGACAGGACAGTTTCCTGCGTTTTTGCAGGTTTACGGCTTGCTTTACGGGTAGATTTTGGTTCAGACTTTGTTACTGACATGACTATCCCCTTATTGTGTAGTTAATGTCTGCCGGACGTGATCCCCGTCCGGCACCTCTCTTACTTAAGGATCCCGAAATCACGGATGACATGGTTCATCCAGTACCCGGCACCGTCCTCAAAATTCCAGGTACGCCAGACCATTGTTCCGTTATTACGGACAACCAGGCGAAACTGTTCGCCGTGGTCATCCTCGATAAAGACGTTCCGGTACTGTGCGGCAACGGCTTCGGCCTGTTTGCGGGTAAAAGGACCGTCAGGCAGTCCCTGAAGTATTCTGAAATATTCGCTCATCCTCATATCTCCGGTGATGCCCCGCGCAGGACGGGGCGGTTATCACAGTCAGGCCAGTCAGAACGGGATATCGTCTGAAAACCCGTAATCCTCCCCCTCCGGTGGTTGCGGCTGAGGCTCCGGCTGCGCAGCCTTACGTCCACGGCCTTTCGTTTTCG